>Ga0247610_10004818_pt1 | contig 14338 bp, 13 predicted proteins | sample 174DNAGHGhighgp2_FD_193483 | JGI IMG/M metagenome (GOLD analysis project Ga0247610, IMG submission 193483) | Sheep rumen microbial communities from Palmerston North, Manawatu-Wanganui, New Zealand - 1742 DNA GHGhigh gp2 | ecosystem: Host-associated > Mammals > Digestive system > Stomach > Rumen... | reverse complement strand
CGTCCTCCACGGCCACAATCTCTAGCAAAACTACAAAATCATGACCGCATATCCTAAATAATGGGATGTTTTAACATCTTACATTTAGAACATTATCTATAGTCGGGTGCAAAGGTAAGAGTTTCGCAAGTGCTCAATTAATAGCGACCTTTTTACCTTTATTTATATAGAGACCGTGAGCAGTAGGCTTGGATGAAAGACTGCGATCGCCGATGCTATTCTTGAAATGCTTTCCATGGTCCTTCTGTTGGTGTTGGTGCTTCTATGTGGATTTGCTGATGAGACACAGGGTGCTCGAAGCTGATGCTGCGGGCATGCAGGCTGATGCTTCCGTCAGGGTTGCTGCGTGGCGCCCCATACTTGAGGTCGCCGCGTATGGGACATCCTATGGCAGCGAGCTGGCAGCGTATCTGGTGGTGCCGACCTGTATGGAGGTGCACTTCCAGCAGGTGATAGCTGTCTGTGTGCCCTATGACACGGTAGTCCAGGACGGCCTTCTTGGCGCCGGGACGCTCGTGGTCGTAGGCGTAACTCTTGTTCTTCGGCTCGTTGCGTACCAGGTAGTGGGTAAGCGTGGCTTTGTCAGCCTTCGGCAGTTTCTGCACCAGTGCCCAATAGGTCTTCTGGACGGTGCCGTTGCGGAACATATCGTTGAGGCGTGCCAGAGCCTTGCTGGTGCGTGCGAACACCACCACACCGCTGACGGGACGATCCAGCCTGTGCACCACTCCGAGAAAGACGGCTCCGGGCTTACGGTACTTTTCCTTCACGTAGGCTTTCACCGCCTCGGAGAGCGGTGTGTCGCCAGTCTTGTCAGCCTGAACGATCTCGCCTGCGCTCTTCGAGACGATGATGATGTGGTTGTCTTCGTAAAGGACTGTCATAGCTTACGGTGTTTATAGAGCACACCTTACATGTTCATTCCGCCGTCAATCTGTATGACCTGACCGCTGACATAGGAGCTGAGGTCTGACGCCAGGAAGAGTGCCACGTCGGCCACATCTTCGGGCTTGCCGCCGCGGCGCAGGGGGATTTTCTTCATCCATCCCTCACGCACAGCCTCTGGCAGGGACGCCGTCATGGCCGTCTCTATGAAGCCCGGGGCGATGGCGTTGGCACGGATGCCTTTGGGTCCCATCTCCTGTGCTATGCTCTTGGCCAGCGCTATCATGCCGGCCTTTGAGGCGGCATAGTTGGCCTGTCCGGCATTGCCGTGTACGCCCACCACGCTGGCCATGTTGATGATGCTGCCGCCGCGTTGGCGCATCATCACTGGCACCACGGCGTGGATGAAGTTGAAGGCCGACTTCAGGTTGACACCGATGACGGCATCCCACTGTGCCTCGGTCATGCGCAGCATGAGGCCGTCCTTGGTGATGCCGGCGTTGTTGACGAGCACGTCGATGGTGCCGAAGTCTTCTTTCACCTTCTGCACCAGGGCTTCGGTCTCGGCGAAGTCGGCGGCATTGCTGGCATAGCTGCGGCACTGCACGCCGAGGGCGGCGATTTCCGCCTGTGTCTCCTCGTTGACGGCGAGGTCGGTGAATGCGATGTTGGCGCCTTCGGCGGCAAAACGGAGGGCAATGGCCTTGCCAATCCCTCGTGCAGCCCCGGTGATGAGGGCTGTCTTTCCTTCTAATAGTTTCATGTCTTTATGTTTATGGATTCATGTTGAGCATTGGGTCGTTCAGCCGATGACAATGCGGCGAGAGTGTTTCGATGGCGTTTCGATAGTGTTTCGATGGCGTTTCGATTGCGATACGATAGTGTTTCGATGGCGTTACGATGGCGTTACGATAGTGTTTCGATGGCGTTTCGTTGGCGATACGATAGTGTTTCGATGGCGTTTCGATTGCGATACGATAGTGTTTCGATGGCGTTACGATGGCGTTACGATAGTGTTTCGATGGCGTTTCGTTGGCGATACGATAGTGTTACGTTGGCGATACGATAGTGTTACGTTGGCGATACGATAGTGTTTCGATGGCGTTAATTAATTTTATTTATTAATTAATAGGTCACACCGTGTATCAGCCAGGTCAGTCTCTTTTGAATAAATCACGCGTATAGACCTTACCCTTCACGTCGTCGAGGCAGCTGTCATAGCGGTTGGCAATGATAGCGTGCGAGCAGCTTTTGAACTTGCTGAGGTCATTGACGACCTCGCTGCCGAAGAATGTTATGCCATCGTCGAGCGTCGGCTCATAGATGATTACCTTGGCACCCTTGGCCTTGATGCGCTTCATGACGCCCTGGATGCTCGACTGGCGGAAGTTGTCGCTGTTAGACTTCATCGTAAGACGATAGACGCCGACGACTGGAGTTGAAAGATGAGAGTTGAGAGTAGAAAGTTTTGGATCATATTCATTCCTCTCGGTGTAGTCATAGTAGCCTGCCATCTTCAGCACCTGGTCGGCTATGAAGTCCTTGCGCGTGCGGTTGCTCTCGACGATTGCTGTGATCATGTTCTGGGGCACGTCGGCGTAGTTGGCGAGCAGCTGCTTGGTGTCCTTGGGCAGGCAGTAGCCGCCATAGCCGAAGCTTGGGTTGTTGTAGTGCATGCCGATGCGCGGATCAAGACATACGCCCCGGATGATGGCCTGTGAGTCGAGGCCCTTCACCTCGGCGTAGGTGTCGAGCTCGTTGAAATAGGAGACGCGCAGGGCGAGGTAGGTGTTGGCGAAGAGCTTGACGGCTTCGGCGTCTTTCATGCCCATCATCAGCACGGGGATGCCCTTGTTTGTTGAGAGTTCTTCGCAGGGCGAAGCGGTAGAGCCGAGCGCGGCTTTCTGCTCTTTTGAGGGACCGATGGCCCCTTCGACGAGGAGTGCGGCGAAGGCATGGGCTTTCTCTTCGAGCCATGCGGGGTCGGTGAGGTGAAGGATGGCATCGTTCTCCTGCTGGTATTCGCTGCCGTCCATGAGCGTCGGGTAGCCGACGATGATACGGCTCGGGTAGAGATTGTCATAGAGTGCCTTGCTCTCGCGCAGGAATTCGGGCGAGAAGAGCAGGTTGAGCTTCTTGACGCCCTTGGAGGCATAGCGCACATAGAGGCTGCGTGTGTAGCCGACGGGTATGGTGCTCTTGATGACAATCACGGCGTCGGGGTTGACGCTGAGCACGAGGTCTATGACGTCTTCGATGTTGTGTGTGTCGAAGAAGTTCTTGACGGGGTCGTAATTGGTAGGTGCGGCTATGATGACGAAGTCGGCATCCCTGTAGGCGGCGGTGGCGTCCAGCGTGGCCGTCAGCTGCAGCCTCTCATGGGCGAGGTACTTCTGGATGTACTCATCCTGAATGGGCGAGACCTTGTTGTTGAGCTTCTCTATCTTATCGGGCAGTACGTCCACTGCCGTCACCATGTGATGTTGTGCGAGCAGGATGGCTATTGACAGGCCCACATAGCCCGTGCCTGCCACGGCGATTTTCGTGTTGTGCATGTCTTTTACTTCATCGTTTGTGTGCAAATGTACGGCAATTATTCTGATATGTGAGTCCTTTTCGCATTAAAATGTGTTAAGCGCCCGATAAAATGTTGAATCTTGCGTGTCAGGGTACCCTTCAGTACTCATTAATACCGTAGGGGGTTTATGGTCTTCGCCGCGCCTCCTTTCGTGTGCCAGCCCTCATTAAAGCAGGGGTGGCTCATTCACTGTGTCAATGTGGTGAGCCACCCCTGCTTTAATGACGACTGGCAGAAGATTCAGGAACTATTCGACCAGGAACGTAAATGGATGCTCGGCAAGATGCAGGAACATATCCATGAGGTCAACACTATGTTCATCGAGGAGCGCAAGAAAGCAATGAACCGCTACAAGGAATATGATGGCTGCAATCTCGGTCATTATGCCCAGTGGTTCTTCTGGTTTTTCTTTACCATCGACATCTCCGTGGTGTCAGGGGGCATAACTATGCTGATAGCACAACTTTATGGGACGTAATCAAGTCGAAGCCACTGTCGCAAATCGCGACGGTGGTTTTATTCTTTGTCAAGTACCTCTCAATGGCCACTATAACCACTATCTACATAACGGATATGTGACATTCTTACGATGTGGTGCTTGTGGTGCCAGCCTATACGAAACGTTTTCCAAGTGCCATGCGCGCCAATGTCTAACTTCATTTGCTTGCATCCTTTGTCAGTTCGTTATAGAGGGCGGAGCCCTTGACTGTTAACAAATACTTTTGCCTTGGATGTCGAGGTTTATCAGGATAGAGCAGGCAGACAAAACCTTCGGCCATTGCCGGGGTAAGAGAATACTCCATAAAATTCATTCGGTCTTTCAGACCAACGGCAGCAAGCATCTCCTTTACGGAGAGCTGACGATGGCCAATAGCCTTGACCAACCGCAAAATATTATCATTGTCGGTCGTGAATGGAACACCAGTACTTGATGGGGTACTTGCGGGGGTACTTGATGGGGCGCTTGATGGGGTGCTTGATGGGGCTGCAAGTTCTTCAGGTTGATTAACGAGCATATAACGGTTGCGCAACTCGTTCTTTTCGCCCATCAGAAAGTTTCGGAAGAACAGCTCCAGGAATCGGGTGTCACGCTGAATCCCCTTGGCTATATTTTGGTAATTGGCCCTTACAAGCGCATTCCGAAAATACCACGAATGCATGGAAAACAGGTGATTGGTGACGTCGAACCCGATGGAACGCAGATACTTAATGGTGAAAACAGCCGTCGTTCGTGTGTTCCCCTCTCGGAAAGGATGGATCTGCCAGATGCCAGACACAAACTTTGTGAGATGCTCCACCACCTGACTCATATTTAATCCGCTATAATCGAACTGTCGTTCTTGCTCCATGTCATACTCCAGAGCCATTCGCAGGTCTTGACTCCGTCCATAGAGTACCGTATCGTCACGCAGCACCCATTCCTTTTTCGTAATATCGTAAGTTCGCAACTGCCCGGCATGTTTGAACACTCCCTCGAAAATGTGACGATGGAAATGAGTGTCGGCACACTAAAGGAGAACGACTGCTCAGCTATGATTTTCGCGATGTTGCCTGAAACCTTATCGGCTTCCTGCTTCTCTTCGTCGTCTGGCTCACGGCTTGTTTTTGTCTGATAATAGGTCTTGATAAGTTCACGAGCTTCATCAATAGTGATTTCACCCTCAATATTCCTTACGGCTGTATCTTTGAGATATTGCGACACAGTCAGCCCATCTACCGCCTGAAGACCGATAGCTGTGCTCCACGCGTAAGCCCTTTCCGCTTTCTGAGGTTCCCCTACTTGCGAGTATTCCTCAAAATTTATATAACCTTCTTTCTGTGACATATCTTATAACGTTCCTATTCTATCTGTTATTGTTGTATTCAGGTGTGTCTTCTGCCGCCATCATGGGTACTTCCTCTGGAATCTCATAACGTTTGACGGTCCTATCTTGCAGGAAAATTCTGTTGAGGGTGAATGCCAGCGACTCCAATGTTTTTTCCCGCACCTTCGGCTTCAATTCACATTCCCAAATGGTGATGCTGTGCCAGCCCATCGCAGCCAGCTCACGCTGCACTTTCAAGTCCCGCTCCTGATTCCTCCGTATCTTGGCTACCCAAAACTCTCTGTTCGTCTTCGGAATCTTACAACACTCAGAGCTCTCAATGTAATCACTCCCCTCGACTTCCATCTCCCATTTTTCACTTTTCACTCTTTCACTTTTCACTTGTGGCTCTGCCACATTGTGTCCATGCCAGAAACAGCCGTTTACAAAGATGCATGTCCTGTACTTCCGCATCACAATGTCTGGCTTCCCGGGCAATCTTGGATGATTCAGCCTATACCGATACCCATGTCCCCACAGCCAATGACGCACCACCATCTCTGGCTTCGTGTCCTTGCCGTGGATGGCAGCCATGTTGGCGTGGCGTTGTTGGGAGGTGAGGCTGTCCATATCTGATTAGATTCTCAAATTTCTTACTAAATCCCAATCTGCAGGCAACCAGTTGACACTCTCCAATTCATCTTTATTGAGCCACTTCGCTGCCTCATGTTCCTTCAACTGCAAGTGCCCGCTCTCAACGTGGCACAGATAGCAATGCATGGTTAAGTGAAATTGAGGATAATCCCATTCCACCGTCTCCACGAATTTCTCTACCACAATCCGCGTCTCCAGTTCCTCCCATATCTCGCGCTTCAATGCCTCCTCGGGCGTCTCGCCCTCCTCCATCTTCCCGCCGGGAAACTCCCACCAGTCCTTCCATTCGCCATACCCCCGCTGCGTAGCGAAGATACGACCTTGGTCATCATGTATGATGGCTGCTACTACTTCTATCTGTTTCATAACTTATGCAATTTCTCTTATTCTTGCGAAATGCATCACACTTCCAGGAATAGGTTCTACCATATTCCAGCGAATCTGCATCTGCATTCGTGTTCCTAAATTCTTATACTCCCACGAGCTCAATGAGACGCGCCCCAAATAGACATATCCCAAAGTACGAGATTTGTCCTCCACAAAGTTCTTCTGCTCGCGGACAAACAACAGCATCGTTTGTGTCTGATTGATGTATGCCTGTCCTTCCTTGGATTCGGGCTTCACGCGGTTTTGGGTGTCCCATTGGAATAGATAAGGCGAAAGGGCTTTGTCATCATAGTCAGTGGTGGAGCCTTCTTCGCGATTCTTGATGATGTCCACAAACATCGCCTCCACCCGTAGGTCTTTGTTGCGCTCCACGCCTTCGCGTGCCGATGATTTGCGTGCCAGTGTCGACGTCCCAATGGCAACCTGAATCTGTGCTTTGGTATATACGCCGTGCAGTTTCAACGGGAAGTCTGGCAACATAGAGTTGTCAGCCTTCTCGTAGGCCTTATTCTCTTGCAGTAGTAAAGGAAACACCTCCTGTAATTCCTTACACAGGATGGTGTCTCTTGACAACTCATCAACCATTTGCTGAAGGCTTTCAAATCGCCCCGCATTCTCAAACATGTCGTAGTAGAACATCAACAACCGTTTTTGGTCAACGGCACTCATTTCGTTCACCTTCACCTTAAATGATTGGCAAGCTAACTTTTCAATAAAGCTCAGATACGAATACGAATCTGTAGCAAGCCATTTGCGGAACACAGCACGACTCAGTTCTTCGTTGTAAGCCGATTGCTTTTGCCTCAGCCCTGCCTCAAAGAGCAACTGATTCCAAGTCCTACCTTTATATAGCTTGTCCAGAGGCAATTGGTATATCCTGATAAAATTTGAAAGGGTGAGTGGTGCTGAGTGATGCCTTTCGAAATTCTGCACTAATGCTATCACTTTACGGGCAGTGAAGCGCTGGATGGCACCTCTGATATTGTTCATGATGTATTCCTTCGCTTTTGGCTCCAGAATAATCCGGCATCCTAATGGCAAGTGAGGGCAGTCACGTTCCATTTCTTCTACGACACTCATAGAAGTTCGGCCCAACATTACACGCATACGGTCGGTATAGTTAAACTCGGCCCGACTGTTCCCTACGAAATCAAGGATGTCCACATGCGTCTTTCCCTCAGCCTTACGTAGGCCGCGGCCAAACTGTTGTATAAACACGGTGAGACTCTCCGTTGGGCGGAGGAAAAGAATGGTATCCACTTCTGGAATGTCAACACCCTCGTTGAACATATCCACAACAAACAGATAATTGATATCCTTTCGCTTCAGCCGATTGTACAATGCCGTTCGCATCTGAGCATTCTCGCTGGTCAAAACATCGGCCTTCAGCCCGCACAACGTGAACTTGGAAGCCATATACTTAGCATGTTGTTGGTCCACACAGAAACATAAAGCCCGAACATCACGGATGTTAGTCAAATATTTCTGGAGCGATTGAAGAATGACGGCTGTACGGGCGTCGTTGAAGCTATATATACGTGACAGTTCAGAAGCTACATAGTGCCCTTTATCCCATGCTACTTCGGAATAATCCACCGAGTCGGTGATACCGTAATAGTAGAACGGAGCCAGTAAACCTTTGTTCAAAGCATCGTCCAGACGAATCTCGGCAGATATGGTTCCATCAAAGTCTTGGGTAATATCCTCGCCGTCCATGCGCTCCGGGGTGGCCGTGAGTCCGAGCAGCACCTTCGGCTTGAAATAATTGAGAATCTTACGATAGGATGATGCCGCTACATGGTGAACCTCGTCAATGACAATATAGTCGTAATAGTTGGCAGGTAACTGTAAATTATCCAGACGGTTGTTGAGCGTATCCTTCGAAGCAAACACGTGTTCGTAGTTTGCCGGTTCTTCGCCGCCATACCATTTCTCGCCAAAGTTATAATCGGAGAGCACTTGGCGGAATGTGAGCAGGCTCTGACGAAGAATCTCTTCGCGGTGGGCAACAAACAGCAATCGGGCACGCTCGTGATTTTCTGCGAATGCCTTATAGTCGCTGGCGGCCATAACGGTCTTGCCTGTTCCTGTTGCTGCTACGACCAAGTTTCGCCAATGCCCCCGCACTTCGCGTTCTACCTGAAGCCGCTCTAAGATTTCCTGTTGATAGTCAAAGGGGCGTATCAGACCTTTGAGATTTGTAAAATCAATCTCGTTGTCAACCATTCCGTTAAGGGCTGCTTTCAGTCGCTCATTATCCTCACCGTCCACAAACGTTTCATAGCCTTCTGCCCACCAGGAAGCGTCAAACGCCCCCTGTATGGTCTTCATCATTCGTGGCTGTTCCATCTGCGTCACTTTCACATTCCATTCAGCGCCAGTGTCAAGAGCTTGCTCAGAGATATTCGACGAACCGATATATGCGGTGTTGAAACCTGTGTCGCGAAGGAAAATGTAAGCTTTTGCATGCAGGCGCTCGGAGGTCGTGTCGTAGGTAATCTTGATTTCCGTGTTCTTCAGTGCTGCCAACTGAATGACCGCCTCGTAATCCGTAGCCTGCATATAGGTAGTGGTGATAATCTTCAATTGACCTCCTCTGTTGGTAAACTCCTTTAGCTGTGGTAATATGAGAGCGAGGCCACGTTTCTTGATGAACGACACCATCAATCGGATTTCATCTGCCGAGACAATTTCTTTCTGCAACTCCGTGTACAACTTCATCCCCTTACCTGTAAACAGAGCTCCATTTACCAGCCCCTTTATTGGCCTCATCTCCTCAAGCCGCTTAGCCAAATCGGGAAAATCGGACTTTGTCTTATCGATGACTGCCGTCAATATCTTGGCTTGGGCAGATACCAAGTTGCCAGAATCCAAATGAAACTCGTTTGCCAACTTCCTAATGATAGCGTTGGCTAAGTCCAAGCCTTTTTTTACCGATAGGTCCGTCGCCCCCTCTTCTTCGCCATCATCTGTATCTACTACATCAGCGAGCACCTGTTCAAAGATGCTTGTCAAGTACATGGAAAGCAGTTTGGCAACCTCATCCTTTTTGATAAGTCTCTCTCCGACAAAGAAGCGATTTTGATCAATCGAAGAGATTTTCTCCTCGAACAACTGATTGATTATCTGTTCGTATATTCCAAGTTTCATTGATGTATATTTTTGTAAATAACCCTAACAATGTTATCTTGAGATGTGAATATGATAGAATCCTTTTCTTCTCTTATATAACCAATTAAGTGGATATCCTCCTCCGTATCATGATATATTCGATAACCATGTTCGCTATTGGGCTTTTTAACAAGGATTTCCCCGTCATCATATGCGAAGCCATGAGCGATGTTGCCCAGTTTTATTAGTCCTTCATTCATCTCAAGAAAGTAGCCGGATGAGGAAAGGACAACACGACAATTACTCGACAGGAATCGCTTGCTTGTTTTGGAATATTGGACATCTTTGACAATGTATAATTCTTCATTGTCTTTAGCTCTTCCTGTTTGATGCGAATTAGAATCATTCTTCTTCCGTTGTACATCAGCAAGAACTAGTTTTATATCTGAATATGAAATATCCTCTCCACATGAGGATTTGATTTCAGAAAGCTTTTCAGATTGTACATCTCGAATGGCCTCTGCAACTTTCAAATATTTCTCCTGAGAAATAAAATCGGAGACTTCCAAATGACCGTTACCTATGAGTTCGGCTATATGGTCGTATATTGTTGATTCTGTTAGTTTTCGTTTAGCTGCTATTTGTGATGGCTTTAGTCCTGTTTTAAGATAGTCGAGCGTCTTTATTATTGTCTCTGCTATCTTAGTTTTTTCGAGTTCCAACTTCTTAATACGGGAAGCAATGCCTCCTACATTACGCTCCATGAGTTTTGCGATTTCTCCAGTGCTTAGGCCTTGGTAATAAAGAGTTCTTAACATATTATCTTCCACCTCGTTCCAACGAACATACGCATTGGCATGGAGCTGTTTTTGTTGTTCCATGTATGAGAGAGGCTTGGTTGCCGATTCTATTTCGACATCAGCTTCTGGAAAAGGTGATTCTTCTTTTTGCGGAGCATATTCTCTGATGACCTCAATGAACTCTGTGCCAAAATTGTCGCGCTTGTGTTCTCCAACGCCAAAGGTATTGCCAAAGGCAGCGAGGGTGGTGGGACGTTCAATTGCTAAGTGATGCAAAGAACGGTCGGACAAAACTACGTATGTCGGCCACTTGTGATCGTCCGCAATTCGTCGTCTAACTTCTTTCAGTTTATTGAAGAGTTCCATATTTTCATTTTCGCCTGCGTTTTCTATAGTTCTCAGGCTCTCTTCTTGTAGCCTCTTCCTTCGGGCCTTAACACTGAAGTCCTCACGACTGATGACAGCCAGTTGAACGTCTCGTTTTCCATACAGTACTTCTTTTCCCAGCTCTGAAACATGTATGTGTCTGTCTTCATTGTATGCTATTTCGATGAACCCCATCTGCAGCATTTGCAACAGATAGTTGTGCCAGTCACGATGCGGAATGTCGCGACCCGCGGCGAAGGTCTTCAGCTGATTATATTGATGCGTGATCACATCTGGCGACATGGAGCCCTTCAGAATATCAATGGTTGTCGTGAATCCTACGTTCTCCCCTGTCCGCATGATGGCCGATAAGGCCTTCTGCACGATGGTTGTGCCATCAAAGGTCTGAGGCGGCGTATGACACACATCGCAGTTACCACAGCCCTTGTCGCTCGTCTCGCCGAAATAGTTCAGCAGGATGCGACGGCGACAGACCTGTGCTTCAGCATACTCCTGCATACGATGCAGTTTCTCAAGGTTAATTTCCTGCTGACCACTCTCATCGGCAAATTTTCGCAAAGTGATGATGTCACCCAGATTATAGTAGAGTACGGTCTCACAAGGCAGTCCGTCTCGTCCGCCACGTCCAATCTCCTGATAGAAACCCTCAATGCTCTTGGGCAGGTTGTAGTGTACCACAAAGCGCACGTTACTCTTGTCGATACCCATACCGAAGGCTATGGTGGCACAAATAACTTGAATCTTATCGGCCACGAAATCGTCCTGCACACGGTCACGCTCCGAATTAGGTAGTCCGGCATGATAGACACCTGCTGATATGCCTTCTTTCTTCAACTTCTCAGCAAGTTCTTCTGTTGTTTTTCGTGCAAGACAATAGATAATTCCACTCTCTCCGGGATGGCGACGGATGAGATCTACGATGGAACGCAATTTCTCCCGAGCCGAATACCCACGTTTAACATCAAGGCTAAGGTTAGGACGGTCAAACGACCCAATGAATGTTTGAGCATCCTCTATATTGAGTTGCTTTAGGATGTCTTGTTTCGTTATCTTGTCGGCAGTAGCCGTGAGTGCCATAATGGGGATACCTGGAAATAGACGTCTTATGTCTCCCAACTGAGTGTATTCTGGTCTGAAATCGTGTCCCCAACTGGAAATGCAATGAGCTTCATCAATTGCAAACAACGATATTTTTGTTTGCTGAAGAATTTGCATCATGCCACCAACAAGCCGTTCAGGAGAAATATAAAGTAACTTAACCTGTCCTTGAAGACAACGAGTGATAATATTGCGGTTCAGACCCTCATCATTACTACTATTAAGAGCCTCGGCTGAAATACCATTCGCCTTCAATGCACCTACTTGGTCTTTCATTAAAGAGATAAGGGGTGAGATGATGACCGCCATGCCGCCCATCACTAAAGCAGAAACCTGGAAACAAAGAGATTTTCCGCCTCCTGTCGGCATAAGCACCAATGAATCACCACCAGTAATGGTATGTTGGATGATTTCCTCCTGCATAGGGCGGAAAGTATCATAACCGAAATAGGACTTTAGGGTTTTGTATATTATCTCGCTTCTCATGTGGGATTGTTATTATAAGCATCTGTCTCGCTTTTCTTTCGCCCTACCCATACTGTTGCCATACTATTGTTTGAGTATGTTTTGAGTATGCCTACACTATGCCAAAAAAGACACCCAAGGAGGACCTAAGGAACACCTAAGGAGGATCTCAGTGACACCTTCGAGAGAACTCCGAGTCATCTCCGAGCCCTGCGGGTGGGCTGAATTCTATGAATCTCTGTCTGGTCATGGTGCCTACTTATGCTTTGGTAACTTCTGCGTGCCTTTCTGCATTTCTTTCTCGTCCTTGGCCACACGTCGCTCTACCTTCTTGATGTCCTCAGCAGCAGGCAATTGCTCGGGCTTGATGCCCCGCTGGCCAAGCATACCGCGTACGCTACGGTTGTTTTGCACATGCTCTGCTGTGATGCTCACCTCACCGTGCAAGTCCTTCTGTTCTACGTTATAGTTGGTCATCTCCGTTGCCAAGTTTTTGGCTGCAATGGTCAGTGTGGGCAGCCTGTCAGCAAGTGCACCGCTCTTGATGCCAAGACGCTGTTTCATCTGCTCGGTGGTCAGTCCACCGAAGAGGGCTTGGTCGCCCTTGGAACGGATACGCCCGAAGCCACGGTCGTCAACACCACGCTGGAAAATGTTGCGACTCAACTGCTTCTCGCTTGCCCGCAGTCGTTCACGGGTGTCAAGGCGGGCTATCTCGTTCAGGCGTTCCTCAATCAGCTCAGCCTTACGGGTTTGAACGGCAAAGTAACTCTGGGCGAAAGCCACTTCTTCCTTCTTCGGGTCGCCATTCTGGGCAATGAGATAACAGGCATAGCGAGTGAGCATAAAGTCCTGGACTTCGCGCTGTGAACCACTACCCAACAGGACCATTTTCGTGACCTCACGAAAATGGTCATCAACATTGATTCCCAACGTCTTACACGCTTCCATGGCGCGACCGATAGCCACCACGAAATTCTCCCATCGGGCATAGCCTAACTGCGTCTGCAGTTCGCGGGCATACCACACCTCGATGCTGTTGCCATCGTCGTCCTTCACATCCTTGGCTATCTGGTCGAAAGCCGACTTGTATTGGTGTATTTTCTGAATGTCCATAGTTCTTATCTTCAATTCTTTATCTTTGACAAGAGGTATTGTTTATACTCCCTCACAAACAGTTCTCGTATATCGACCTCCAGCAAATCGGCTATTTTGAGAATTGTAGCGTGGTCGGGTTGAGAAGAGTTGGTGCACCACTTGCTGACGGTAGAAGGGGTAACACCCATTTCACCTGCCAGCCATCGAGCCGTGCGCTTCTTCTCGAATAAAACCATCTTTATTCGGTTAATATCTTCCATTTATTTGAAATTTAATGGTACAAAGGTAGTGATTTATTCTCAATTTCTTTCATCCACCGTTAAATAATCCTTGTTTCTGTCTTGCATTTATGTTTTTTTATGTGTTATTGTAAGCTAACATGACTTTATGACACCACATTATTTATATGAATGGACAAGCCTCTTGAAATACGCTTCCGCAATAACAACAAGCTTCTCAACATCGAAAAGGAAGAAGAACCTATCGACTTAGATAGCCTTACTCCTAAACAGATGAAGGAAATGCTAAAGAATATGATGGGAAAACAATAAAAATCGCAATGCGTTGTGATTTTTGCGGATTATTGTGACAATCCATAGTAAATCACACCCAAAATCGCATTTTATTGAGAATTTGTATTTCTGTTTGAAAAGAATTGCTTATCTTTGCACTGAAATCGCAATATATTGGATAAATTGCTTGCGCTCGGCATAACTCAAACAGGCTTGGCTCTGCGCTCGCTTACTCGCAATTTTGAGATTATGACACAGCAGGAAATAGGGAATGCCATCAAGGAAAGGCGGAAAAAATTGGGTGTCAACCAACAAACATTGGCAGACTTGGCAAGTGTGGCCGTAAACACTGTCGTTGCCATTGAACGCGGAGAGGGTAACCCTCAGCTCGCCACCTTGCTTACGATACTGGATACATTGGGTCTTCAAATAGACATTAACATCAAGCAACTTGACTATGAGAAAGTGTAAGGTTTATGTTCACAACATGGAGGCTGGCATATTGCAAGAGACGGATGCCAGAGAATATGTGTTCACTTATGGTGAGGACTACCACGG
>Ga0247610_10004817_pt1 | contig 14340 bp, 14 predicted proteins | sample 174DNAGHGhighgp2_FD_193483 | JGI IMG/M metagenome (GOLD analysis project Ga0247610, IMG submission 193483) | Sheep rumen microbial communities from Palmerston North, Manawatu-Wanganui, New Zealand - 1742 DNA GHGhigh gp2 | ecosystem: Host-associated > Mammals > Digestive system > Stomach > Rumen... | reverse complement strand
TTACAACTGCATCTCCTTTAACGGAAATAAGATCATTACCGGTTCTTCGGGCGGTATGTTCCTGACAGATTCCAAAGAGGATGCTGAAAAGGTCAGGAAATGGTCCACCCAATCCAGGGAAGCGGCTGCATGGTACCAGCACGAAGAAATCGGCTATAACTACCGGATCTCAAATATTGTCGCCGGTGTTGTCCGCGGACAGCTGCCTTATCTGGGCGAGCATATCGAACAGAAGCGGGCCATTTATGAACGGTATAAAAAGGGACTAGCGGACCTTCCGGTATCAGTGAATCCGTATGACGCGGAAAAGAGCGTTCCGAATTTCTGGCTCAGCTGCTGCCTGATCGATAAAGATGCCATGGCGCCGCATGTCCGCGGGGAACAGGATGAATTGTGGATGCATGAACCGGGGAAATCTTCCCCCGGTGAAATCCTGGCAGCGATTGCTGCCTTCAAGGCGGAAGGACGGCCGGTCTGGAAGCCGATGCATATGCAGCCGATTTACCGGACGCATAAGTTCATTACGGTGGAAGGCAACGGCAGGGGCAGGAGCAATGCCTATATTGCGGGATCCGGCGTGGATGTCGGTGCGGATCTGTTCAGGCGGGGACTCTGCCTGCCCAGCGATAACAAGATGACGCCGGAACAGCAGGATATTGTGATTGAGATCATCCACAGGTGCTTCCGGTAAGAGGTAACAGCATGTATGCAAAGTGTTTCAAACGGCAGTTTGATTTTGTCCTGAGTTTTCTGGCTATCGTCGTATTATCTCCTGTGCTCCTGATCCTGACGGTGCTTGGTGCAGTCAAGATGAAAGGAAACCCGTTCTTTACCCAGGAACGGCCGGGATTGCATGAAAAGATCTTCAAACTGATTAAATTCAGAACGATGACCAATGAGAAAGATGAAAACGGAGTGCTCCTGCCGGATGAGAAGCGTTTGAATCGATATGGGAAAATGCTGCGCTCAACGAGCCTGGACGAGCTCCCGGAATTGTTCAATATTCTAGCGGGACATATGGCAATCATCGGGCCCAGGCCCCTCCTTGTCAGGTACCTGCCAAGGTATAATGCGGAGCAGCATAGAAGGCATGAAGTGCGGCCGGGGCTTACAGGATACGCACAGGCGCATGGAAGAAATGCTGTTACCTGGGAAGAGAAGTTTAAGATGGATGTTTGGTATGTGGATCATCTATCATTCAAAACCGATGTATCGGTTTTTTTCGCAACGATCCGGGCTGTGTTGAGACATGAAGGGATCAGTTCTGATACATCTGCTACGATGGAAGAATTTATGGGGAATGACTGATGGATAAACTGATTATCATAGGTGCTTCCGGACATGGAAAGGTAGTTGCGGAAATTGCCAGATTATGCGGGTACAAAGAAATCATATTCCTTGATAATGATTCATCAATTCATTCCTGTTCCGGATATCCTGTTTTAGGCGCGGATAATCTTGTATCACAGTTATCCGGGGATGTTTTTGTCGCAGTCGGAAATGCGGAGATTCGAAAAAGATTGATGGAACGGGAACATGGAAGGAGATTTCCGGCCCTTATTCATCCTTCCGCAGTTGTTTCAAACAGTGTCGAGATTGGTGAAGGAACTGTTGTAATGGCCGGGGCAGTGATTAATCCGGAGGCAAAAATCGGGCGGGGATGTATCATCAATACAGGCAGTTCGGTTGATCATGACTGTGTTGTTTCAGATTATGTCCATGTTTCTGTTGGCGCACATTTATCAGGCACAGTAAAAGTCGGCGAAAGGACCTGGGTAGGGGCTGGTGTAACTATCAATAATAATATCAGCATATGTGAAGGGTGCATGATCGGTGCCGGGGCAGTAGTTGTCCGGGATATTACAGAGTCAGGTACATATATTGGTGTACCAGCAAAAAAGAGGAAATAGGAATATGCGAATATTGGTGTTGGCAAATATCGGACTTGGATTGTATAAATTCAGGCGCGAATTGCTGGAAGAACTGGTAAAGGAACATGAAGTCTTTTTCTGCATACCGGAAGACGAATTTGTCGAACCGATCAAGGCGATCGGATGCAATTATTTACCGTGTTATTCGCTGGAACGCAGAAGTACAAACCCGGTCAAAGACTATAAGCTTTACAGGGAATACATTGCAGTGATAAAGAAGACACATCCGGATATTGTATTTACATATACGATTAAACCGAATGTTTATGGAGGCCTTGCCTGCCAGCGGCTGCATATTCCGTATATTGCAAATATTACCGGTTTGGGAACGACGATCGAAAACGGCGGTATCCTTGCTAAGATTTCGACGACTTTATACCATGCCGGTCTGAAAGAAGCCAAATGTGTTTTTTTCCAGAATGAAGAGAACAGGCAACTGTTTGTCGGAAAGGGAATTACGAAAGGGAGAACAGTATTGATTCCCGGTTCCGGCGTAAATACCGGGATCCATTCAGTTGAACCATATCCGTCAGACGGAGAAGGTATTCATTTCCTGTTTGTTGGAAGGATCATGAAGGATAAGGGAATTGAAGAACTGCTTTCCGCAATGAAGACAATTCATGAAGAAAGGAAAGATGTTTTTCTCGACATTGTTGGTTTTTGCGACGAAAATTATTCTGCGGCATTGGGTGAGGCTGAAAGGCAAGGATATACTGTTTTCCATGGCAAGCAATCGGACGTTCATCCGTTTTATACTTCATGCCATTGTACCGTTTTGCCGTCCTATCATGAGGGGATGGCAAATGTACTGCTGGAAGCTTCATCAACAGGTCGCCCGGTGATCGCGTCAAGGGTTCCGGGATGCAGGGAAACATTTGATGAGGGAATCACCGGCTTTGGATGTGAGGCTAAAAATACAGGGAGTCTGGTGGATGCAATCCGTCGATTCCTTGCATTAGCGCAGAGCGAAAGGGAAAAGATGGGAAAAGCGGCAAGGAAAAAGATGGAACAGGAGTTTGACAGGAGTATTGTTATCAGAGCATACATGGATGAATTGAGATTATCATAAATATTCAGAAAAAAGAGAGGGACAGGAAAATGAATCTTTACGAAAAACTGGTTAACAAAGAAGAAAAGCTTTCCCTGGTGGGACTGGGTTACGTCGGAATGCCGATCGCGGTTGCTTTTGCAAAGAAGATTAATGTTATCGGATTTGACCTGAACAAGCATAAGATTGACCAGTATAAATCGGGTATTGATCCCACCCATGAGGTCGGGGATGAAGCAATTTCGAAAACGGCGGTGGAGTTTACTGCGGATGAGACAAAGCTTCGCGAAGCGAAGTTCCATATCGTGGCTGTTCCGACGCCGGTGAATGACGACCATACACCGGACCTGACACCTGTGGAAGGCGCCAGCACGATCCTGGGCCGGAATCTTACAAAAGGATCTGTGGTCGTTTTCGAATCAACGGTTTATCCGGGTGTGACGGAAGATGTGTGTGTACCGATCCTTGAGAAAGAATCCGGCCTGAAGTGCGGCGTGGATTTCAAGATCGGGTATTCACCGGAACGCATCAATCCCGGTGATAAGGTCCATCGCCTGGAGACGATCAAAAAGATTGTTTCGGGTATGGATGGGGAAACACTTGACTGCGTGGCAAAGGTCTATGAACTGGTTGTGGACGCCGGCGTCCACCGGGCGGAATCCATTAAGGTTGCAGAAGCGGCAAAGGTGATTGAAAATAGCCAGCGGGATATCAACATTGCGTTCATGAATGAGCTGTCCATTATTTTTAACAAGATGGGCATTGATACCAAATCCGTGCTGGAAGCTGCGGGGACCAAGTGGAACTTCCTCAAGTTCTATCCGGGCCTTGTCGGCGGACACTGCATCGGCGTTGATCCATATTACCTGACCTATAAGGCGGAAATGCTGGGCTACCACAGCCAGGTGATCCTCTCCGGGCGCCGGATCAATGACGATATGGGCAAATATGTGGCGGAGAACTGCGTGAAGAACCTGATTGCAGCGGACAAGGCTGTGAAAGGCGCCAAGGTGGCGATCCTGGGATTCACGTTCAAGGAAAACTGCCCGGATACCCGGAACACGAAAGTGATCGATATCGTAAACGAACTGAAAGAATACGGCATTACGCCCATGATCGCGGATCCGCAGGCTGACGCGGAGGAAGCGAAGCATCTTTACGGTGTTCAGTTTGCTGACATGAGCGCGGTGAAGGATATGGATGCCGTGATCCTGGCAGTGGCACATACGGAATTTTCCTCCTTCTCGATGGCGCAGATGGATGCGTTCTTCGGCACTGGGAAGAAGGTCCTGCTCGATATCAAAGGGCTGCTCAACCGCAAGGAGTATGAAGCAGCCGGTTACAGTTACTGGCGGCTGTGATCCTTGTATTGCCTGGAACTGGTGATCAATAGATTTATCATGAGAATTGGGGGATATACATATGGGCTACCAGGGTGTGAGATTTCCTGAGGGCAGCGTTTTCCTTGTGACAGGCGGCGCGGGCTTTATCGGTTCGAACCTCTGTGAGGCGATCCTGAATCTTGGCTATAAGGTTCGCTGCCTTGACGATTTGAGTACGGGAAAACAGGAGAATGTGGATCTTTTCCTGGACTGTCCGAACTATACTTTTATCAAAGGCGATATCAAGGACCTGGATACCTGCATGAAGGCCTGCGAGGGCGTAGACTATGTCCTGAACCAGGCGGCCTGGGGTTCTGTTCCGAGGTCTATTGAAATGCCCCTGTTTTACTGTGCAAACAATATCATGGGAACGCTGAACATGATGGAAGCTGCACGGCAGAACGGAGTAAAGAAGTTCGTATATGCTTCCAGTTCCTCCGTATACGGGGATGAGCCCGTCCTTCCCAAAAAGGAAGGGAGGGAAGGGAACCTCCTGTCCCCATACGCTGTCAGCAAGCGGGCGGACGAGGAATGGGCAAAGCAGTATACGCGCCATTACGGGCTTGATACATACGGCCTTCGTTATTTCAATGTTTTCGGGCGCCGGCAGGATCCAAACGGGGCATACGCGGCGGTTATTCCGAAGTTCATCCGCCAGCTTCTCCACGGTGAAGTACCGACCATTAACGGGGACGGAAAGCAGAGCCGGGATTTCACATACATTGAAAACGTGATAGAGGCGAACCTGAAGGCATGCCTTGCGGGAAAAGAAGCAGCCGGCCAGGCGTACAACATTGCATACGGCGGACGTGAATACCTGCTCGATATCTATTACGGGCTGACAGAAGCGCTTGGTGTGAATGTGGAGCCGCACTTTGGTCCGGATCGTGCCGGGGATATCAAGCACAGCAATGCGGATATCAGCAAGGCGAAAGAGCTGCTGGGATATGATCCTGACTGGAGCTTTGAGCGCGGGATCAAGGCAGCTATCGAGTGGTATAAGGAGAATCTGTAAAGTTTTATAACACTTTCGCTTTATAATAGTATGGAGATTATTTAAATGCTTTTTGCAATTTACATATTAATTTTACTTACACTCTCAATAGTTTCATTTGCGGATGTTAAGCTAGGTAAGATTAATATTACTCGGTCTCTAAATAAAATATTGCTTATAGTAGCGGTAGCGTTTACGTTGTATTTATATTACTGGTCTATTAATGCGATAGATTCTGCGAACTATCAGGCATCCTTTGGGCATGTTGGAACCTTAAGGTTTACAACAGATATATTCTATTTTGGATTTGTGGCGATTATAAAAAGAATAGGCGGAAATTACCAAGTATTGAGATTGTTTATCGGTGTGTTTTATTTATTTCCTATTCTGTGGATTGCAAACAGGAAAAAGGATAATATTAATTTACCACTCTTCCTGTTACTTTCATTGTTGTTCCCTTTTTTTCAAAATATGGTTGCTTTGAAAAACACAATGGCAGCAACAATTATTGTTTTTGCATTTTGGATTTATTTTAATTCCAAAAAACTACTCGCGGTAGGGACTACATATGCGCTTTTGCTAGTCGCATCATTATTTCACGACTCCGCCATTATATACGTATTAATTTTTTCATTAATGCTATTGATGAGAAAAATAGCTGACTTAAGACGTTCTTACTGCTTGCTGTTTGGCGTGGTTGTGATAATGGTAGTTGTTATCCGCTCAGGAATAGCATCGAATTTACTGAGTAGGATGGCAGGAGAAACAAATCAATCGTACATCTCTAGGATTGGAGACATCAGCTACGGATTTCTCATAATCACAATGCTTCAACTCCTTGTATTTGCATTTTTTTACAAGGAAGTTCGAAACCAGGAGATTGAAAATGGGCCAAACGAATTGAACAACAGCATTATGCTACTACTTTACTCGACTATAATATTGATTCCATTGTACTCAATTAATGTTCTTTTTTTTCGATTGTTCAGAAACATAATGGTATTTGGTTATTTAATATGCTCAAACAAGAACAGCAGAAACCGAAGGAGTGTTCTTTTTCTTGTTCTTTTACTAATAATATTGATGTTGTATGATGCAAACGGGATTGGAACAATTCAGTCAATTTTGCTTGACACGTTAAAATAACTTAAACCGTGAGATGACAGATATGAATTGGACAAAGAAAAATACGGTCTTGATCCAGGCAACCACAGGAGTGACTTATCAAGGTTGCAAAAAGGAAGGATTTCAGGCTTTCCATCCTTACAAACAAGGTGGCACGCTTCTGCGGATTGTTCGAGAAATATGTTTCAGGATTCCGTTTTTGCCGAAAACTTGCTGGTATAATAAGGAATTTCTTAATATAGAAGCAAAATACTTTCTTATATGGGACCCACTAATAACACGACACTATATTGAATGGATACATAAAAAGTATCCTGACGCACAAATAAACTTTAAGTACGCTAACATGGTTGGAAATGCACGACATCTTTTACCTGCTCAAATACCTAAGTATGTTCGGGTATGGACCTATGATAGCTATGATAGTGAGAAGTATGGTATTAATCTTTACAAGAGCCATATGTATTTTCCTTCTGATGTTAAGCCTTTAAAAGAGCCCGTTTGTGATATCTTTTTTGTTGGAAGAGACAAAGGACGTGGCGATTGGCTCGTAGAGTTAGAAAAAAAGCTAAATCAGATCGGAATTATAACTAATTTCATCATAACTGCAAATGGTAAATTCTCTGAAAGAAAACCTTACTATAAAGAAGAAATAGATTACTCGGCGGTTACAGATTGTTTATCAGAAAGCAGAGCTGTTTTGAATGTTGTAATGGAGAATCAACGCGGTATTACAGTTCGTGATGCAGAGGCTTTGTTTTTTGGTATTAAGTTAATCACTACAAATAAGTACATCAAAGATTGGGAGTTGTATGATCCCAATAATATATTTGTTCTGGATAATGAAACTGATTTACAAACACTGAAAGAGTTTTTGAATAAACCTGTGCATAAAACAGATAAAATTTTGTTAGATAAACATACTGTAGCTGGTATGATTGATGAAATTACCAATTGAGGAGTCTGAAAGTGGATATTAAAATATCTGTTGCAATGACAAGTTACAATGGAGAAAAATATATAATCGAACAGTTAGATTCTATTAGAGCTCAAACCAGAGTGCCTGATGAGGTAATTATTCTTGATGATCGCTCTAGCGACAATACAGTTTCCTTGGTAAGAAATTATATCGATGCAAAACACCTTGATGGCTGGCAGATCTATGTAAACGAAGTGAACTTGGGCTGGAAAAAGAATTTTCTGGAATCCGTAAAACGGACTACTGGAGATATTGTGTTTTTCTCAGATCAGGATGATATATGGTTGCCAGACAAAATTAGAACAATGTCTGAGCTTATGGTCGAAAAGAAAATGGGGGCCTTATACGGAGCCAAGGAAATCATAGATGGCAACGGAGTACTACATCCAGAAAGGATGGATAAGACGTCGTTTACCCACGGGCTTTCACAAATTCCTTTTAATGAGAGTTTTTATGCGATTAAGACTCTCGGCTGTTGTATGTGCGCCTCTCGTGAGATTGTAGATACCTATATACGTTTGGGCTTTTATAAAGGCGGACATGATTCTCAGTGTGGGAGATTAGCTTTGCTTTTATCGTCACTTTGGTATCTTGATGAGCCAGTAATTCGTTACCGTATTCATGGAAACAATTCAAGTGGAATTGTTGCAGATGTTTCTTTTGGAGCTTCGTCTGTTGATAGAAGAAAAACCTCAGTGAATAACAGCTTGACATGGTTACAGTTACTACTTAGAGAATTGGATTTAAGCGATACCAAACGATATGTAGTTCAAAGTTGCTGTGATGCTTTAGATCAAAGAAAGCAATACTTTGATTGCAAGGCATCTATTTTTTCTTTGATCAAGTATAAAAAGTATTATACTGGCTTTACAATGTTTGTTGGTGATTTTGCATATAGACACCACCTGAATAGTATTATGGGAAAGATACGTTGGAAATTGAGAAAAAAATAATTCTATCAAAGGAACAAGAAGTATAACGAGCATGGAGAAAAGAGTATGGACTATTATAACATACAAGGAATAGTAATTCCTGTTTGGGGATTTGGTAGAGCAGGCGGGGATAGAGTTTTGGCAAAACTTGCATCTAGTTTTCATAGTATGGGTGTTAAGACAGTAATGATTTCTTATTACTATACAAATGAGCCGTATTATCCTGTAGAATGTCCTATACTTTATGTTGATAAAGAAGGCAATGTAACTGGACAAAAGAATGTCGAGTCAAACAGATCTTGGACCGAAAAAATACGACAGTATTACGAAAGACGAAAAGGGTTAAAAAAAGCACTCGACAAACTTTCACCTGAATACAACATTGCTATCGCCAACTATTCTCTTACTGCATTAATAGTAGATCAATGTAAAGTTAAAAACAAGTTCTATTACATACAGGCATATGAAGTTTTTGATACAGAACGTGATAAAAACTTGGTACTGAGATTTAAGAACAATCAAATTCGTAAGAGTTATCGATTAAATCTACATAGAATAGTTAATGCAGATATATATAGGGATTATAAGGAGATCCATGCGGAGGATGTTGTCCCGCCAGGGCTTGATTTAGAGAATTATCATCCTAAAGATAATCTGATGATTAATCGTAAAGAGATTGTTGTGGGGTGTATTGGACGAGCTGCAAAGTGGAAAGGTTCTAATGATGCTGCAAAGGCCGTAGAGATTCTTCAAAATGAAGGATTTGATATTAAATTCCTTGTTGCTTTTAATCCAGTTGATTATTCAGTTTTTGAATTAGTGAAACCGGATGGAGATGATAATCTAGCTAATTATTATCGCAGTTTAGATATCTTGATAGCTCCTGGGACACTTCAACTAGGCGCGATTCATTATCCAGTAATAGAGGCGATGGCTTGTGGGACGACGGTAATAACTACTGGTTATTATCCTGCAGACAACACAAATGCTTATTTAGTTCCGGTTTCTTCTCCAGAGATGATTGCGGAAACAATCAAGTACATTTACAACAATCGTCGAGAGGCAGCATTTAAAGCTGAAAAAGCACTGAAAGATGTTAAAGAATTATCTTGGGACAAGGTCTCAAACAGGATGCTTTCCATAATAAATGATAAGGCGAATATTGGAGGAATTAGTTAATGATTATGCCGAACAATCTTGGCAGACAATATAGTTTGCATGCTGAAGAATACAAAAAGAAAGCCTGCGATGTTCTGGATTCCGGTTGGTATATTCTGGGAAAGGAGGTATCTGCTTTTGAAGAAGCATGGGCAAGGTACATTGGAGCTAAGTATTGTGTTGGACTTGCCTCTGGTCTTGATGCTTTATGGATCAGTTTCAGGCTGTTGAATATTGGTGTGGGTGATGAGGTAATAGTTTGTTCAAATGCATATATTGCATGTGTAATGGGCATAACCATGAATGGTGCCACACCGAAATTTGTTGAGCCAGATAAATATGATAATATTGATGCAGAGAAGATTGAAGAGGTAATCACAGATAAAACCAAGGCAATTCTTGCTGTACATCTTTATGGTCAATCTTGTGACATGACAAGAATCATGGATCTTGCTCATAAGTATAACCTTAGAGTCGTAGAAGATTGTGCACAGAGTCACGGAAATCATTGGAAAGGTCAGACTGTCGGAACGTTTGGCGATATTGGATGCTTTAGCTTCTATCCGAGCAAAGGTTGTGGTGCCTTTGGTGATGCTGGGGCTATTGTTACTGATAATGAGGAACTCGCCAAACTGTTCCGTGTGTTCCGAAATTATGGCTCTGAAAAGCGATATCATAATATGATAGTTGGTAGCAACAGTAGACTGGATGAATTGCAAGCGGGATTGTTGAGAGTCAAACTAAAACATCTTGATGAATTCAATGAGGAGCGTTGCAGGATTGCAACTAAATATGATAAAGAGATTACAAATCCACTTATTCAGAAGCCTCAAATTCGCCCAGGTTCTGATTCAACATGGCATCAATATGTTATTCATGTTCCTGGGCATCGTGATGCCTTAATGGAGTATCTGAAAGAACAGGATATAGGTACACTGATTCACTATCCTATTCCCCCACATTTATCTGAAGCATATGCCTATCTGGGTTATAAGAAGGGGGATTTTCCCATTGCAGAAAAATATGCGGATGAGGTTTTAAGTCTTCCAATGTATAACGGCATGACTATGGAAGAACAGAAAAGTGTTATTGATGCAATCAACAAGTTTGAGGGTTAAACATGCAGCACTCTTTCAAGGCGACGTTTGAAAATGTCAGTATTAAACCGTTGGACAGAAACGAAATTGACAATCTCAGATTGTGGAGAAATGATCCAGAGAATACAGCATATTTGAGGAAAATCCCGTACATCAATAGAGAGATGCAAGAAAAATGGTTCTCATCATATCTAAAAAATGATGACGAGTTGATGTTTTCAATTTACGAAACAGTAACGCTAAATAGAATGGTGGGTAGCTTGTCTTTATATGATTTCGAAGATCATACTTGCTTCTTTGGGAAAATCTTAGTAGGTGATAAAGAAGCTCATGGCAAAAAAATCGGGAAAAAAGCTACCATTTGCGGATTAGATGTGGCATTTCGATTACTCAAAATGAATAAGGTGTATTTATATGTCTTCAAAGAAAATATACCTGCAGTCAAAGCCTATGAAGGGGCTGGTTTTACAGTTGTGGATATACACAACGGCTTTAATGGAATAGTTGAGTACACAATGGTAATGGATAAGGGAAAATGGGAGGGTACTAGTTATGCACAACATGAACAAGGTTCAAATGCTTGAATTCCAGCAGCACGGTGATGAAAGAGGTCACCTTGTTATTGTGGAAGGAGCCCAGGATATTCCCTTTGAAATAAAACGTGCGTTCTATATTTATGGCTCAGACGCTGATGTTGTACGGGGGCAGCATGCCAATCGCGAGTCAGAATTTGTGCTAATTAATGTTGCAGGAACTAGCAAAGTTAAGATTAAAGATGGTGAGGGAAATGAAGCAATCTTCTGCCTAAATCGTCCACACACGGGGATTTATCTACCCACAATGGTTTGGAAAGACATGTATGACTTCAGCCCGGATTCTGTTCTACTCGTTTTAGCAAGCACTCACTACAATGCATCTGAATATATAAGAGATTACAACACTTTCGTGAAAGAGATAACATCGCAAAATCAATAGAGCTAACGGGTGAATTCAGTGAATAAGAAGCAAAATATAAACAGAGGGAAGCTTTTTATCCAAAACATGTTAGTATTTGGATTATCCACAGTACTAACAAAACTTGTGCCCTTGATAATGCTCCCAATTATTACGGCGTATCTTGTTGATACAGCTGACTACGGGCGATACGATATGTTTTTGACGATCGTAGAGTTTGGCACTAATATTGCTGTACTTGGGTTATATGATGCTATGTTCCGGGAGTATTTTGAAAGGGATGAGCTTCAATATAAAAAGACAGTCACATCAACAGCGATTACCATAGTTCTAATATCGGGAATCAGTACATTTATTATTTTGGCATTATTGAACAAACCCTTTTCAAAATTGTTTTTGGGTGACTTTAACAGTGGCAAAATTGTAATATTAGCAGGATTTGCAGTTGTTCTTTCTTCTGCTGAGAGAATACTAGCTGCTCCATTAAAGATGGAAAATCGTAGAAAAATGATAATTGTTCTAGGAGTTGGTGGTGCTGTTTTACATTACGCAATAGCTATGGCGTTTGTCCTGATGGGAATGAATTATTCAGGAATGATATACGCAAATCTCGTTTATGTAGCTATTATGGTCATGATCTATGTCATTCTAAATCGATATTTTTTTGAAATTGGTACAATCAATAATTCAGTAGCAAAAACTCTTCTTAAAATAGGCATTCCGCTTATGCCTACGTTTATAATATACTGGGTTTTTCATGCTATGGACAAGATAATGATAACAAATATGATAGGACTTGGAGATGAAGGCATTTATTCTGTAGGAGCGAAAGTTGCACAAATTAGTCAGATAATATACACCGCTTTTTCTATGGGCTGGCAGTATTTTGCTTTTAGCACAATGAAAGATCGTGATCAGGTTGAATTAAATTCAAAAGTTATGTATTATCTGTCAATTGCGTCCTATGCTGCATTTATTTGTATTTCTTTTCTGTCTGATTGGATCTTCTCTACTTTTTTCAGAGGCGATTACTCGCAGGGAGTTATTGTTTTTCCATATCTATTTTTGTCACCGTTGATACTTATGCTATTTCAAGTGATTGGAAATCAAACTATCGTTTATAAAAAAAGCTACTTAAACACAATAAGTTTACTCTTTGGAGCTCTCACAAACTTGATATTAAACTATATATTGATTCGGGCAATTGGTATCAAAGGAGCTGCAATTGCAACGTTGCTTAGCTACATTGTTTCTTTTGGAGCAATGATAATAATAGCGATCAAGAATAAATGGATTATCATTAATCGACAGTTTGTTTTGATAACAATTATCACAACAATATTTTTAGCCGTATCCATCTTTGCTCCACGCTTTATACAGAATGTATGCGGTTTTATATCACTAGCAGCTATTATATTGATTACTAAAGATGACATCAAAAGATTAATGGACAATCTAATAATGCACAAGGAGGCATAATATGAAAGGAATAATTCTTGCTGGAGGTGCCGGAACTCGCCTCTATCCATTGACGATGGTTACAAGTAAGCAACTCCTTCCAGTATACGACAAGCCGATGATCTACTATCCGTTATCTACGCTTATGTTGGCGGGGATAAAAGATATACTGATTATCAGCACACCAGATGACACACCACGCTTTGAGCACCTTCTTGGAGATGGAAGTCAGTTTGGTGTCAGTCTACACTACTGCGTACAGCCAAACCCAGATGGACTCGCACAGGCATTTATTCTTGGCGAAGAGTTTATCGGAGAAGATGCTTGCGCTATGGTTTTGGGTGACAATATTTTCTATGGGAATGGCTTTGGCCATATCCTAAAGTCAGCAGTCCAAAATGCCGAAGAGAGAAGACGTGCGACGGTCTTCGGTTATTATGTACCTGATCCGGAGCGGTTTGGTGTTGTTGCTTTTGATGAGAATGGGAAAGCTACTAGTATAGAAGAGAAACCGAAGATGCCAAAGTCTAATTACGCAGTAACTGGTCTATATTTTTATCCTGCAGGGGTAAGCGCAAGGGCTAACCAAGTTAAACCATCTGCCCGAGGCGAACTTGAGATTACAACGCTTAATGAAATGTATCTGCATGATGAATTGCTTGATGTTCAACACCTGGGACGTGGTTTTGCTTGGCTTGATACCGGTACAATGGACAGCCTAGTTGAGGCGGCTGATTTTGTGAAGATGATTGAAGATCGGCAGGGGATCACGATTTCCGCCCCTGAAGAAATAGCATACATTAACAATTGGATAGATAAAGATAAACTTCTGGAGAGTGCTGCAAGGTATGGAAAATCTCCATATGGCGCACATTTGAAGGCAGTAGCGGAAGGCAAGGTGCTGTATTAATGAGTAATTTCACATTTAACGAAACAGATATTAAAGGCGTTTATATAATCGATGTGAAAACATATGGCGACCATAGGGGCTGCTTCATGGAGACATATAAGGAGTCGGATTTCAAAGAAGCAGGCCTGGATTATGACTTTGTTCAGGATAATCAATCATCCTCTCGAAAAGGAGTGCTTCGTGGTCTTCATTTTCAAAAGACACATCCTCAGGCTAAACTTGTAAGAGTGCTAAAAGGTGAAGTGTTTGACGTTGCAGTTGACCTCAGAAAAGGGTCGGAGACTTATGGAAAGTGGGTAGGAGTGTTTCTCTCAGAGGAGAACCATCGTCAGTTTATGATTCCACGTGGATTTGCTCATGGTTTTGTTGTGG
>Ga0247610_10004816_pt1 | contig 14343 bp, 6 predicted proteins | sample 174DNAGHGhighgp2_FD_193483 | JGI IMG/M metagenome (GOLD analysis project Ga0247610, IMG submission 193483) | Sheep rumen microbial communities from Palmerston North, Manawatu-Wanganui, New Zealand - 1742 DNA GHGhigh gp2 | ecosystem: Host-associated > Mammals > Digestive system > Stomach > Rumen ... | reverse complement strand
GCACAGAATGCAGCAGGTATCCTGGGCTGCTCAGAGAAGATCGTACACATCTCCAACTGTTACAATACCGGTGATATTAATGGCTTACGAGAGAATGCAGGTATCTGTGCTTGGATGGGGTCGAATAATTCAACCATCAAGAACTGTTACAGCACCGGTATCATTGCTGACGGTCCTGGACTCTGGCGTAATGATGGCGTCAAAGGTGAAAACATGTATCAGATGGATGGCGATCAAGGTACTGCCTTTAGTTTCGAGCAGATGCAGAACGGCGAATTGGCTTACTTGCTCAATGGAAAGCAGAGTACTGAGGTTACATGGTATCAGACGATTGGAACAGATGATCATCCACTACCTTTTGGTACTGCAGTTGTCTATGCTAATGGTGACTTGAAGTGTGATGGTATCACACCTGTAGCAGGTAGTAGTCTTACCTATAGCAATACTGAGGGAGGTAATGTTGCAGCGCACTCATGGAATGGTAAAGGTTTCTGTTCAGAATGTCATACTGTTCAACCCGATTACCTGTCGCCGGTAGATGGCTGGTATGAGCTGGGCAACGCTGACCATCTGAATTGGTTTGCTTATTACGTAACCAAATATGATCAGAGAGTAGATGCTTGTCTGACAGCCGATATCGATATGAATCTCATAGAAGATTTCCCAGGTATTGGTGATGCAACTCATCCTTATTGCGGTACTTTCGATGGAAAGGGACATGTCGTAAAGAATCTGATTATTGATATGCCTGACGAGGCAAGCGTGGGATTCTTCCGTGTTATAACTGCTGGAGCCGATATTGCCAACTTTACCATAGATAATAGTTGTTCTATCAGAGGTAAGAACTTTGTTGGTGCCTTTGTAGGTCAGAGTGTTGGTAATGGTGGCGTTATTCTGGAACAGCTGGGTAACGAGGCTGCTGTAACATCAACTGCACAGAATGCAGGTGCACTTATAGGCTGCAATACCTCAGGCGATATTGTTCTTAATGTAGTTAACTGTTATAATGCAGGAGACATCACGTCGGGCTGGGAAGCTGGCGGATTGTCGGGCTGGTTGGGTAACGATGCCGTTTTGACAAATTGCTATAATATGGGAATGGTTACCAATGGTGAGTCGTTTGCACGTGGTAACAATATACAGATTACCAACTGTTTTGATCCTGTAACAGACTGGCCTGCTCTGCCAGTAAGCCCTATCGAAGACTTTACAAATGGTGTGATTTATCAGAAATTGGCAGATGCAGCTCCTGGTATATGGTTCCTGAGTGCTGAAACAGAAGGTCATCCTGTACTATATAATACTGGTATATCTACTGGTATCGAAACAATTCGTACGATTGATTTGTTGCAGAATGACGCTCCAATCTACGATTTGCAGGGTCGTAAGGTATCTGCAAAGACCATGCGTAAAGGAATCTATGTAAAGAATGGCAAGAAATTTGTCGTGAAATAGAAACTAATGAAGACATTACTCATTTCTCTGCTTCTGTTTGTTGGCATCCTAAAGGGTGCGGCAGCAGAAGCAGATTCAAACCCACAAGCTAATCCCGAGGCAGTTGTGATCTCGGGAAAAGCTCGTTTTACTGTACTGACTCCGCGTATGATACGTATTCAGTACAGTTCGTCGGCTAAGTTTGAGGATCGTGCTACGTTTGCTGTAATAAATAGAAATTTGCCAGTACCTCCTTACACCACCCGTGAGGAGGACGGGTATCTCTATATAGAGACAGAGGCTCTTACACTGCGTTACAAGAAGAACGCGATGATATCTCCTACACTCAGGTCGCCTAATAATCTTAGCATCACGTTTGCTCTCAATGGGCGTGATATTATCTGGTATCCAGGCAAGGAGGATGCCCTTAATCTGAAAGGTACTCGCCGAACACTGGATGGTGGTAGTGGCGACAATTATCGTGCTGATATGGAAGATGGTATTATCTCTCGTGCAGGTTGGGCTATAATTGATGAGTCGCCAGCCACAAAACGAGGTGATGGCTCAAATACATTTGCCTTCGAAAAGAAGGTTGATGGTATCGACTGGTTGGCTCAACCAGTCGATGCAAATGCCCTTGACTGGTATTTTATGGGCTATGGACATGATTATAAGGGCACCATTGGCGATTATATAAAGATAGCGGGACGTCAACCGCTTCCCCCACTTTATGCATTAGGTTACTGGTATAGTAAATATCAAGCATACACACAGCAGGATTTTACCAGTCTGGTGTATGATATGAAGAAGAACGAGATTCCACTCGATGTGATGATATTCGATATGGATTGGCACCTGAGCGGATGGACGGGTTGGACTTGGAACAAAAGTCTGATACCCAATCCTCAAGGCTTGATTTCGTGGATGCATAATCAGGGGGTTAAGGTGAGCCTGAACTTGCATCCGGCCGATGGTGTGGCCAGTTATGAGGAGTATTTCAGTGAGATACAAGCTGATATGAAAATGACAGGCGACCGAGTTCCTTGGATACTCGAGGATTCAACGTTCTATCGTTCTATGTTCAAGCATATCATCCGTAAACGTGAACAGCAAGGTGTTGATTTCTGGTGGCTTGACTGGCAGCAGAATCTTACTAGCGAATATACCTCAGGACTTAGTGAGACATTCTGGTGTAATCACGTATTCTTCAATGATATGCGTGTGAATCGTCCTGAACGTCGTCCACTCATTTTTCATCGCTGGGGTGGATTAGGAAGTCATCGTTACCCGTTGGGATTCTCTGGTGATACCTACTCTACATTCGGATCGCTCGCCTTTCAGCCCTATTTTACTGCTACGGCTTCGAATGTTTGTTTTGGCTATTGGGGTCACGACTTGGGGGGACATATCCAGATTGCTCCTACCAATCCGGAACTAATGCTGCGTTGGGTGCAGTATGGCGTATTCTCGCCCATCTTCCGTACTCATGGCTCTAGTCAGGCAGGTAATGAACGTAGAATATGGAAATATGAGAACTTTCCATTGATGCTGGATTGTGTGAACCTGCGCTATCAGCTTATGCCCTATATCTATACTGCTGCACGTCAGGCTTATGATACAGGTATTAGCATATGTCGACCACTATACTATGAGTGGCCTGAGGAGAACGAAGCTTATCGCCAGGAAGGTGAGTATATGTTTGGCGATGATATTCTGGTGTCGCCTGTTGTGACTCCTGTTGATGGTAGTGGTAAAGCTTTCCATAAGACATGGTTGCCTGCAGGACAATGGTATGATGTATGTCGCCGTAATTTGGTGCAAGGTCAGCAGGTGATTAGTGATAGTTATACGGAGAGCGAGATACCTTATTTTTTCAAAGCTGGTAGTATTATCGTTTGTAATCCGTTAATTGAGAATCTGAAGAAACCTGTTCAGCAGTTGCTGTTGAAAGTGGTTCCTGGTGCTAATGGCGAGACAACGCTCTATGAGGATGCTGGTGATACACAGGACTATATCAACGGTGGCTATACCACTACGCATATCATCCAGCATCGAACTGATGAGGCTATTGAGTTGACTCTGAATCCTCGACAGGGACAATTTGAAGGCATGCTCACCGAGCGAGCCTATGAGATAGAATTGCTACAGGAGGGAGCTCCCCAGTCTGTTACAATCAATGGTGTGATGACATCCGATTGGCGTGTTGATGAGGCTGCAGGTAGTCTGATTATCAATGTTCCCGTAACAGCCTGCGAACAGAAAATCATTATCAACATTGAGCGTGCATCTACAGGTATTCATGAGCATAGTGGCAAGTCTGTCGTTAAGAAAACCTATTATGATTTGCATGGTAACTCCTTATTACGTGAACCTCATGGACCCTATATCCTGCGTTGCATTTGGAGCGACGGGACGACAACCACACATAAACATATCAAATAAAAAATGACTATGCGTAATTTTATTATATTATTCAGTCTGTTAAGCATATTGCTACCTCAGGTGGTTGCCGCGCAGAACTTTGATCGTTTGTGGGCCACTGGCAGTGCTGTGCCTGATGGACAGACAATTGAGTTGACCAAACGGCCAGATGGTCAGTACCGTTTTGCTGGTGCGTTAGTGAGTGGCGAACTGAAAGTTATGACCACAGAAACATACGAGAAGGGAGTTACTCAGTTCCTGAAACCGCAACTTGTCGACTCATACCTTATTAACAAGGGAATAACTTATCAGTATACGAAAGATGAGACGCAGCCTGGTTGGGTGGTCTCGTTCCCAGAAGATGCGTATAGCTTTCTGGTTGATCCGGCTAACCGTAAGCTGACGGGAGAGCTGGTCTTTCCTTGGAACGAGATGCTGATTGCTGGTAGCGCCTTTGAAGGTGGTGCTAATGATGTGGAATGGAATCGTGATGCTATGTTATCATTCGAACAAGATCATGATAATCCCTATGTATTCACATGGACAGGTGTTCTTGGTGTTTATGATGATGTGATAGAGCCGGGACGCTTTAAGCTAGAAGGGCAGATGACGTGGGGACCGCGTGAGTTTCATCCTTATCAGCAGGACGAAGATATATTGAATTCAACGCAGATGCGGCGAGGTGGATCTGATACAAAGTGGCGTGTGTCAAAGCAGGGAGTCTATCGTATTGAAGTTGACATCTTCCAGGAGACTATTCATGCTGAATATCTGTCATTAGGGCGCAATGTGAGAGATAATGCTACAGATATTGGGGCAATAGAGGATGCGAGTGATTCGTCTATTTCAGAAATATACGATTTGAATGGAAAGACTCATCACACGCTCAGACGGGGAGTGAACTTGGTTCGTATGTCTGATGGAAGAGTACGTAAAGTGGTCGTTAACTGATTAATATTGCATATGACTAAGAGATCCTTTATTCTAGCTTTGGGCATATTCATCTCATTGGGAGCCATTGCCCAACCAGAGAGGAAGGCCTATATGGTGGCCGACGCTCACCTTGATACGCAGTGGAATTGGGATGTGCAGACAACCATTCGTGAGTATGTGAAACATACCCTCGACCAGAACCTGATACTGCTGAAGAAGTATCCTAATTACATCTTTAATTTCGAAGGTGCTGTCAAGTACAGTTGGATGAAAGAGTACTATCCGCTACAATATGCTGAGTTGAAACGCTATGTGGCTAATGGTCGTTGGCATCTCACAGGTAGTAGTTGGGATGCTAACGAAACCATAGTCTGTTCGCCAGAGTCATGGTTGCGAAACATCCTGTTGGGGCAGACGTTCTATCGTAAGGAGTTTAATACAGAGAGTACCGATGTGTTTCTTCCCGATTGCTTCGGTTTTGGCTATACTCTGCCAACACTCGCTGCTCATTGTGGCTTGATTGGTTTTTCTTCGCAGAAGTTAGTATGGCGCACCAACCCATTCTATGAGGGTGGAAAGCGCTATCCTTATACCATTGGCTTATGGCAGGGAATTGATGGCAGTCGCATTATGATGGCTCATGGTTTTGGCTATTCTGAGCGCTATCACGATGAAGACCTCTCGCAGAATCAGCAGCTATTTAGTGAGATAGGTGAAAGTCCGCTTAATCAGGCTTATCGTTATTATGGAACAGGCGATATTGGTGGTTCGCCAACCATCGCATCTGTCCGTGCTGTAGAGAAAGGAATTGTTGGCAATGGTCCAATCAAAATAGTCAGTGCCACTAGCGATCAGCTCTATAAGGATTATCTGCCGTTTGGCAAGCATCCTGAGTTGCCTGTGTTTGATGGCGAACTGCCGATGGATGTACATGGCAACGGCTGTTATACCTCGCAGGCTGCTATGAAACTCTATAATCGTCAGAATGAGCACTTAGGTGATGCTGCAGAGCGTTCGGCTGTTATGGCCGATTGGCTGGGCGTTGCCCGTTATCCTTCATCAACTATGACGGAAACATGGCAGCGCTTTATATGGCATCAGTTCCACGATGACCTTACTGGCACCAGTATCCCTAGAGCCTATGAATTCTCTTGGAACGATGAGCTACTGGCGCTTAAGATATTTTCTGATGTATTGACACATAGTGTTTCTGGTGTGGCAAGAAAGATGGATACACGTGCTACAGGGAAACCCATTGTGGTTTACAATAACGAAACTACCCCTGTTAGTGCAATAGCAGAGGTTGTATTGGCAGATCATAGTAACTATAGTGTGACTGATGCTGGTGGACGTAAAGTTGCCTCACAGATTGTTGAACGAGACGGCCAGCGCGTGCTGATGTTCGATGCAGAAGTGCCAGCTACAGGTATGGCTGTATATGGTATTAAAGCTGCCGGGAAGAAGAATTTGCCTGCTCCCATTGCTGGGCAAACCATCGAATCGTCACGTTACAAGTTGACTGTCGATGCTTATGGTGATGTGGTGTCTCTGATAGACAAGAATTGCAACCGCGATTTGGTAGCTCCTGGCAAGAGTCTCCGCTTGGTAGTGTTTGATGACTGTCGCTCAGAGGCATGGCCTGCTTGGGAGATTCAGAAGGCTACGCTTGATAAAGATCCTCTGCCTGTTCACGATAGTGTTGAAATATCTATCGAACCAGGAACGCTGTGTCAGACATTAGTGATAAAGAAGAAGTATGGTGAGTCTGATATCGTTCAGCGTATACATCTTTATGAGGGAAATCAGGCAGATCGTATCGACTTTGAGAACGAGGTAGACTGGCGTTCGCTTAATGCCCTGCTCAAGGCTGAGTTCCCGTTAAGTGTCTCAAATAAGGAGGCAACTTACGATATCGGATTGGGTAGTGTACGTAGAGGAAATAATCGCGACAATAGTTTTGAGGTGTATGCACATGAGTGGACAGACCTAACTAATCGTAATGGTAATTATGGTGTGACACTGCTGAATGACTCACGTTATGGTTGGGACAAGCCCAATGATAATACCTTGCGCCTGTCATTATTATATTCGCCAAAGCCTGGTCGAAGTTATACTTATCAGGCTCGTCAGGATTTTGGACACCATGTCTTTACTTATAGTATTGTTGGACATGAGGGTCCACTTGATGCTGTTAATGCCGTTCGCCAGGCCGATAGACTTAACAGTCCGTTGCGTACATTCTATACAGATCGTCATGCAGGTTCTTTGGGCAAGAAGTTCTCCTTTGTTACTTCAGATAATGACTGCGTGATGGTTCGTGCCTTGAAACGTGCTGAGGTAAGTGATGAGTATGTGGTACGTGTTTATGAAATGAGTGGTAAGGGGACTCAGAAGGCGCGCATTACTTTTGCTAGCGACATCGTGAAAGCCGTTGAGGCTGATGGAACAGAGCGTACCCTTAAGCAGGCTGAAACAGATGGCCGTTCGCTTCTAGTCGATATAAAACCTTATAGTGTTAAGACCTACAAGGTAGTTCTAGCCAAGCAGAAATATGCGGAAACTGCAGTACAGCCATTGGTTTTGGATTATGATCGTCATTGCTTCAGTTATAACGAGTTCCGTTCTTCTGGCAATTTCGAGGGTGGATATAGTTATGCAGCAGAGTTGTTGCCTGATGAGGGCATTACTTTTGGCGACATTCCATTCCGTTTTGGTGAGAAAGATGCTGCTAGCGGATTGACCTGTAAAGGACAGACAATACAGTTGCCTGTTGATAAGGACTATCGTCATCTATATCTGCTTGCAGCTTCTGACCGCGATGACCGTAAGGCTGCGTTCTCTATTGGAGGTAAGCAGCAGACAGTTGTTGTACCTTATTATACTGGTTTCATAGGTCAGTGGGGACATGATGGACATACCACTGGCTATTTGAAAGATGCTGAGGTGGCCTGGGTAGGAAGTCATCGCCATTCGGCTGAGGGCGACGAGCCATACGAGTTTACCTATATGTTCCGTGTATGTCTGGAAGTACCCAGGGGTGTACGCGAGATAACATTGCCTGACGATGAGCATGTGGTAATTTTTGCTGCTACTTTAGCCAACGATGCGGCTGATGTTGTTGCCGCAGCACCATTGTTCAAGACTTCCATTCTATCTGCTGCACAACATATGGAATCATCGCCCCAGCCTCAGATTAACCTGTTGCGTGATGCTAAGATTACGGCTGTATCGGGCGAGGTGAATAATAATGAGCGTGCTGCTCTGCTGATGGATGGCGATCCTAATACCAAGTGGTGTGACGCGCAGGCTGCGCCTAACTATGTGACATTTGACTTTGGCAAACCTACCACCATCAGTCGATGGCGCCTGTTGAGCGCAGCTGCTGAGCAGTCGGCTTATATCACTCGTACATGTCTGTTACAGGGCCGTAATGCTGACACTGAAGAGTGGCAGACGCTGGATATGTTTGATGGTAATCGCAGTAACTATACAGATCGCAACTTCGCTCCTACAACTGTGCGTTATCTCCGACTCTTTGTAGTTGCTCCTACGCAGGGTCAGGATTCTGCTGCTCGAATCTACGAATTGGAGGTCTATTAGCCGCTTAATTGTTAAATAGTTATAATACTTTGTAAAAACTTGGTACTTTGTTATACAAGGTACTGGGTTTTTGCTTATCTTTGCCGCAGAAATCTTTAAATAAGGCAAAGATATGAATATTGAAAATGCAAAGTCACAGATGCGTAAGGGTATGCTTGAGTACTGCGTATTGCTGCTACTCGAGCATCGTCCGTCGTATGCCAGTGACATTATCCAACAACTAAAGAATGCAGAGCTGCTAGTGGTAGAGGGGACGCTCTATCCACTACTTACCCGATTGAAGAACGACGGACTGCTGCAATACGAGTGGCAGGAGTCTACTCAGGGGCCTCCTCGTAAGTACTATGCCCTCAGCAAGGAGGGGGAGAAATTCCTCGAAGGTCTGGATACGGCCTGGCTGGAACTCTCAAACACTATTAATTATCTTAAAAACGTTACACCTAAATTATTAGAATCAAAATGAAAAAGAATATTACTATCAATCTTTGTGGGCGTCTGTTTCAGATAGATGAAGATGCTTACGAACTGTTGCAGCAGTATATCAACTCACTTCGCTCGTCGTTTGGCAAGCAGGAGGGAGGCGATGAAATAGTAGATGATATCGAAGCCCGTATTGCAGAACTTTTCGAAGAGCTGCGTCAGCAGGGCATCGAGGCTATTACCATCGAGCATGTGAAGGATATCATCACTCGTATTGGCAAGCCTGAAGAGCTGACTGGTGAGGAGCCTGCTGGTAAGGATGAAAATAGTGAAGAAAGCAAGGGTAGCAGTTGGGAAGAACAGGCCCGTTCGGCAGGACAGAAGATATATGAGAATGTGCGCGAACGTACAGCAGGCAAAAAACTGTATCGCAATCCGAAGGACAAGATGCTGGCTGGTGTGCTTTCAGGTATAGCCGTGTATACCAATACAGATCCTATCATCTGGCGTTTGCTCATCATCCTTTTTACGATGTGTTATGGTGTAGGCATCTTTATTTATATCGTTCTGGCTCTTGTGATACCTGAGGCAAAGACACCTGAACAGTTGCTGCAGATGGAGGGAAAGGATGTAACTCCGCAGAATCTGGCCGATGTGGTGGTTGAGAGTGAGAAACAATCAGTTCAAGTTCAACGTCCTAATCTGATTCGTATGTTCTTCTCCTTCCTGCTGAAGATTATTTTTGCCTTCTCCATACTTATTGCATTGATAGTATGCCTTGGCCTTTTCGTGGGATTTATGTTTGCACTCATTGCTACGGTTAGCGCGCTCATATTGCCTTTGCATAGTACTGTACCTTTTAGTTTAGAGGCTATGGGACTGACTGGCGTGTGGCTGAACAATCCAATTGTACTGGGCATATTTGTTGGGGCACTCTTCCTTGTGCTTTTAATTCCTCTTTATGCCACCATCCACATGCTGTTATCGCTGATAGGAAAAATCCGTCCTATGGGCGTTGTTCAACGAATAGTTTGTATATTCCTTTGGGTTGTAGCAGTATGCACAGCAGTTCCATTAGGATTCACCATTGCCGACTATCATAATCAGTATATTTATGAACGTCACGATGATGACTGGAAAGTTACGTATCAAGGTGTAAAGATGGACTTAGAGGATGCTGATTTTCTGCGCCAAGGAGACTGGAACCTGATTAAGGCTGAGAACTGTGATCATTATACCTACAGGGGGTATTATAATGGCAATCACAACATGCGATTCATGGATGTACATAATGAGAACTGTGAGGAGGTGTTTCAGGCTGAGCGCAAGGAGGCTGTAGAACCTGGCGTGTATCGTCTGGAATGTGCGGTCAGAACAGAGGGACCTGGGCCTTGTATTTATGCCCATGGCGACAGTGTTAAACTGAAGTCAATGCCTGTTTGTGAAAACCAGGAAGGAAGACCTGATATGGGTTGGGTTGACGTTAGCATCGATAATATCGTTGTTTCTGGCGATTCGATTGCATACGGTGTGTCTAGTGTCGAAAGCTTTACTGGTAAGCCTTGCAGAGCCCAATGGTTCTCAGCTACTGACTTTAAGCTGACACGTACTGGCGATCTTCCAAAGATGAAGAAGAGATAAAAAAATGTTCCCAACGTGGGAACTGTTCATTCCCAGCGTGGGAACATTCAGTTCCCTTGCTGGGAACATTTTTTCATAACCAATATAACTTTTATCTAATACTATTCAACAAGTCAAGTTTGCCATCATTTACCAGTTTTATGATCAGTTCGCCAAACAGAGTGTTCTGCCAGGCAAACCAGTCGCGTGTGTAGTTCGATGCATCATCCTTGTGGAAACTCTCGTGGATGAATCCCTTGCTGGCATCTGTTTTCATCAGCATCTCAATGCACCATTTTATCTCTGCATCGTTCTGGCTGGTGAAGGCTTTCATCATGATCGACATAGGCCAAGGCATATCATAGCCGATGTGAGGTCCGCCTATGCCTTCACCCGCCTTGCCTTGGAAGAAGTAGGGATTATCCTCGCTCCATACAAATCGACGTGTGTTTTGATAGATGGGATCATTGATGTCTACATCGCCCAGATATGGCATAGCCAGTAGGCTTGGCACATTAGCATCGTCCATCAGAACCTGATTGCCGAAACCATCAACCTCGTAGGCATAAATAGGACCATACTTGGGATGATTGTTGATGGAATACTTGTGTAGGGCATCGCTTACTTCTACAGCTAAGTCGGTGCACTGCTTGGCCAAATCGGTGCGATGGTTAACCTTCTCGAGCATTTCTGCTGCCTTTTTAAGAGAGGTAACTGCCATGAAGTTTGATGGAATTAAGAATAGGAGTGTGGTGGCATCGTCAGATGGACGGAATGATGAGGCTATCAGTCCTACGGGCTTAACGGGGGCTCCCCAGCCGCCATTGCTCACTGTGTCGAGGGCACGATCGGTCTTGCGAAGGAACTGGTATGAGCCGCGTCCGTCTTTGCGCTGCTGATCGCGGAAGGTGCGCAGAACGTTCTGCATGGCCTTTATCCACTCATCGCCCAGCACGCTGTTGTCGCCAGTTGTCTGCCAATATTCGTACAACAGACGTAGTACATAGCAGAGGGAGTCTATCTCCCATTTGCGCTCGTGCAACTCTGGTTTCATACCTGTGTCGCTCATCCATTCGCCATCAGGACGAGGCTCCTTGTTGAATGCGTTGGCGTAAGGATCGATGTTGATGCACTTGAGTTGGCGAAGGATAACGCCTGCCAGCATCTTCTTAAGTTTTTCGTCCTTTTTAGCCAGTTTGACGTATGGCCAAACCTGAGCACCAGAGTCGCGCAACCACATGGCGTGGATATCGCCTGTATAGACAAAGGTGTCAGGATTTCCCTCAGCATCTTCTTCATAATGCACAGTTGTATCGAGTGTGTTGGGGAAACAGTTAGTGAACATCCAAGCCAATCGTGCATTGGTAAGCAGACTGGCTACGCGCTTAATCTCGTCTTCGATAGCCTCAGAGCGGAACAAACGATAGGCTTCGGCTGGACGGTTCGATGGTCGCACGATGGCATCTGCCTTGCATACCTCTTTCTTTGGCTTGACGGGCTTTAGTTTTGGTATGGCTATTTCTGTTGAGAAAGAGTAGGGCAGGCTTGACGTCTGAGTGCCACGTTGGAGATTTGGCTTGGCTGCCATTCGATAGGTGATGCTTCCGCCTGCCAACAGATCCTTGTGCTCGATGTAGTTCTTGTCGTAGATGGTCCCATTCATGGTCATCTCGTTTACGTAGTAGTTCTCTGCATTATTGCCATCGGCATTTATCACCATGGTTTTGCCTTTGGGCAAATGCAAGGTTACACGCTTAAAGTAAGGTGTGCCAAGCGCATACTGACCAGAACCTGGACAGACAGGATAAAAGCCAAGTGACGAGAATACGTACCAAGCTGATGTTTGTCCGTTGTCCTCATCGCCACAATATCCATCAGGTGTGGCCTGATACAGTCGGTCCATAACTTGACGAACCCAATACTGAGCCTTCCATGGTTCGCCAGCCCAGTCGTACAGATAAATCATGTGCTGTATGGGCTGGTTTCCATGGGCATAGTTGCCCATGTTCATAATCTGCATCTCACGAATTTCATGAATTACAGCACCATAATAGCTTTCGTCAAATACTGGTGGCACATTGAACACAGAGTCGAGCATGGCCACAAAGTTGTAGCGACCACCCATCAGTTTCATCAGTCCTGCTGGGTCGTGGAATACTGACCATGTGTAGTGCCAGGCATTTCCTTCGGTAAAGGCATCACCCCATTTCAGAGGATTGAATGGACTCTGAAATGTGCCGTCTTCATTGCGCCCACGCATTAAGTTGGTCTCCTTGTCGAAAACCTTCTGATAGTTCATAGCACGCTCCATATATGGTTTTAGTTCTTTCTTAGATTTGCCAAGTGCCTGTCCTAAGCGGTATATGCACCAGTCGTCGTAAGCATATTCCAGCGTGCGAGCCACACTCTCGTTGATGCCCACATTATAAGGTACATAGCCTAGGCGGTTATAGTTTTCATACCCCAAACGGCCTGTGCTCGACACTTGTGGGTGAACAGCGTTGGCACCATGCTTTACTGCCTGCCACAAGGTTTCTACATCATAACCACGCATGCCTTTAAGATAAGCATCGGCTACTACTGACGCAGAGTTGTTGCCTACCATGCATCCGCGATGGCCAGGACTAGCCCATTCTGGAAGGAAACCACTTTCCTTATAGGTGTTTACCAGTCCCTCCTGCATCTGCTGGCTCATTTCTGGATATATCAGATTGAGTAGCGGAAAGAGTGAACGGAAGGTATCCCAAAAGCCTGTATCTGTGAACAATCGGCCTGGGTGTACTTTGCCATCGTATGGACTGTAGTGTACAATTTCACCTGCCTGATTTACCTCATGAAACATACGAGGATAGAGCACAGAACGATAAAGACACGAATAGAACGTGCGCAGATGATCTATGTTAGCATCCTCAACTTCTATTCGTCCTAGAATGTTGTTCCAACGTTCACGACCGTCGCGACAAACTGTATCAAACGAACGACCAATGACCTCTTTAAGATTCTGGCGTGCTTGATCTGCACTGATGAATGAGGAGGCTACACGCAGTGTGACCACCTCGCCGCGTACTGTTTGGAATCCAACTACAGCACCAGCATGCTCACCCTTAAATTCGCGTTGTCCATTCTGTATCTTTCCGTTTGCTACAGTAGAGATGAATGTAAATGGCTTATCACTCTCTATCACAAAGAAATTCTTAAACCCTTCAGGTACTCCGCCACTATTCTTGGTAGTATAACCCTCTATGTGGCGATCGTCAACGATGCGTACCATCGAACCTTGATCGAAAGCATCTATTACGATGCGTGATTCTTTCGAGTTGGGATAGGTGAATTGCATAACTGCAGCACGCTCTGTAGGTGTGACCTCGGCTGTAATGTCGTAATCTGCCAGATACACCTTATAATAATAGGGACGGGCCGTTTCTGCCTTGTGTGAGAACCATGAAGCGCGTTTGTCCTCATCAAACACGGTGCCTATAGTTGGCATGATGGCAAACTGACCATAGTCGTTTATCCATGGTGAAGGCTGGTGTGTCTGCTTCAAACCGCGAATTTTTTCTGCATTGTAGGTATAAGCCCATCCGTCGCCCATCTTTCCTGTCTGTGGCATCCAGAAGTTCATGCCCCATGGCAGTGCAATGGCAGGGTAGGTGTTACCTGTTGAAAGTGCATGGTTGGACTGTGTTCCTACCAGAGTGTTTACATAATCCACAGGTAAAGCAGTAGCCACAGCACAGCCTCCAAAGAGTAATGCAACAGTCAATAGAGTCTGTCTAAGATTCTTTTTCATAATTATTCATTACTTTACTAATAATCTCATCCAATAACCACCAAGCACAGATCGTGCCTTGAATCCAACCATCAGTCCTGTTTTTGTGTCGTGCCAGTCGCTGGTTGGAACGCGCGATTCTGTCT
>Ga0247610_10004813_pt1 | contig 14349 bp, 15 predicted proteins | sample 174DNAGHGhighgp2_FD_193483 | JGI IMG/M metagenome (GOLD analysis project Ga0247610, IMG submission 193483) | Sheep rumen microbial communities from Palmerston North, Manawatu-Wanganui, New Zealand - 1742 DNA GHGhigh gp2 | ecosystem: Host-associated > Mammals > Digestive system > Stomach > Rumen... | reverse complement strand
ATTGAATTGAAAAACTTATTAAAGAAAATAATTGTTGTTTAATTTGATGAGGAATAGATTTAGCGCCAGCTGATGATATATTGGTTAAAGTACAATATCCTTTAGCTATGCAATCAAGATCTAAAGTTGTTTCAAACATTATGGCTAAAAAATATGCCATGTGAGCAACGCATGTTTTGATAGATATTCCTGTATGAAAAACAGCTAAAGTTACAACAAAAAAAGAAGCTCTTGATTGGAAACAAAAATTTGAATATGTTTGAAAAAGACTTTGAATGAAAATGACTGTTCAAATTACTCCTGCAAATGAAGTAATTTGAAATTGAGTATGAGCTATATTACAAGTTAGAGAAGTATTAAGAGTATTACAGCAACACCCAAAAAGACCACTTGATTTAGAAACTAAAGCTGTATTTTTAGCAAGTAAAATTATTGAAATAGTATGATTAGCTAAAGGTAAAAAAGCTGAAAATCTTGCAAGAAAACAACTTGAATCATGAGCTGCTCGAAAAATGATGCAAAAAATTATTAAAGCTCAAAATTGAAGAAATCCTAACATTAATAGTGAAGATCTTCAACCATGAATATTTTCAAAAGAAGTTTTAGCAGAAACTGATGGTAAAGTTAAAAAAGTTGATTTACATAATGTGAATCATATTGCTAGAAGGCTTTGATGTCCAGCTATAGATGAAGCTGGTATCTATTTCTCAAAAAAACTTTGAGATAAAGTTAAAAAATGAGATGTTCTTTTTACAATGTATTCAACTTCTGAAACTAAAATTAATTTAGCATCTCAACAAAATATAGATAATCCTGCAATTATTATCTGATAATTATATTGATTTTAATATTTATTCAACAACTAGAATGCCTTGAATTATCGCAACCATATGACCAGCAACACAGTCTCCAGAAAGATTAAAGCAGTTATATGATAATTGAGTAAGAATACTTAGATTTAACTGCTCTCATGCAACACATGAACGAATGAAGGAAGTCATTCAAGCCGCGAGAATTGTTGAACGTAGTGTATGAAACAGATTCGCATTCTTACTAGACACTAAATGACCGTGAATCAGAACATGAGAAGTAACGGCGCCTGTTACATATGTAAAATGAGAAGAAATAAAAATCGTTGCTGATTCATCATTAGTAAAAAATGATAGAATCATGTATGTTGATTATCCTCATATTTTAAAAGATTCAGAAATTTGAAGTATTATAAAAATAGATTCTTGAAATTTAGATATTAAAATTATAAAAAAATCAAAAGATCATATCATATGAGTCGCAGAAAATGATGCAACAATTACATCAAGAAGACATGTAAATCTACCATGGACACCAATTAAACTACCATGAATTACAGACAAAGACAAAGAAGATATTCTATTTGCGATTGAGCAAAATATGTCATATATTGCACAAAGTTTTACCAGAAAATGAGAAGACGTACAAGAATTAAAAGAATTCTTGTACAAAAATTGATGATCACACCTAAAAGTTATTGCAAAAATAGAGAATCAAGAATGAATTGATAATATTTCTAGCATCATAAGAAACACTGATGCAATTATGATAGCAAGATGAGATCTATGAGCAGAGGTGCCTGTAGAGACTATTCCATCTCATCAAATTAATTTAATAGAAAAAACTAAAAGAAAATGAAAAAAAGTAATTGTAGCAACTCAAATGCTAGAAAGTATGATTGATAACCACTTACCAACTAGAGCTGAAGTATCTGATATATTTTATGCTATTTCACAATGAGCAGATTATCTCATGTTATCATGAGAAACCTCAATGTGAAAATATCCAATCACTTGTATTAAAGTGATGAATAAAATCATCAACGAAGCTGAAAAATATATTTAATACCAGCCAATATATTAGCACTATTTATTTTATTTATATTTATAATAAAAAATGAAAAGAAAAGAAAATTGAAAAGAAAACAAATTTATCTTACGATTTGATGAAATCGGAATCGAAGACGTTCCTTACGTAGGATGAAAAAATGCATCATTATGAGAAATGTATACAAACCTTGTTCCGAAAGGAGTCAACATTCCGAATTGATTCGCTATTACAGCTTATGCTTATCGTTATCTTTTAAAAGAAACATGAGCTGACAAAAAGATTAAAGAAATTCTATCTGATCTTGATACTTCAAATATGGAAAATCTCGCTCAAAGATGAGCCAAAGTAAGATCTTTAATTAAATCTCTTGAATTTCCAGAAGATTTGACATCTGCTATTATCGAAGCATATAAAAAAATGGAAAAGATCTACTGAAAAAATGTAGATGTGGCAGTAAGAAGTTCAGCAACAGCTGAAGATCTTCCCGATGCATCTTTTGCGTGACAACAAGATACTTATTTAAACATTTTTGGTTATGAAGCCATTATTGATGCTTGTAAAAAATGCTTTGCATCACTATTTACAAACAGAGCTATTTCATATAGACAAGATAAAAATTTTGACCACTTCTCCATCGCTCTATCAATCACCGTACAAAAAATGGTAAGAAGTGACTTAGCATGCAGCTGAGTAATGTTCTCTATTGATACTGAATCTTGATTCAAAGATGCAGTTCTTCTAACATGAGCTTACTGATTAGGAGAAAACGTTGTACAATGAGCAGTCAATCCAGATGAATGGTATATTTTCAAACCATCGCTAAGAAAATGAAAAAAAGCTATTCTTTCTAAAAAAGTATGAGAAAAAGCAATTAAAATGATTTATTCTTCCTCCGATAAATCTCCTACAAAAAACATTTCTGTACCTGAAGCCGATAGAAAAAAAATGACTCTTACTGATGATGAAGTACTAAATTTAGCAAAACAAGTACTTATTATTGAAGATCACTACTCTCAAAAAAAATGAAAATTCTGTCCTATGGACACAGAATGGGCTAAAGACTGAAAAACTTGAGAATTATTCATAGTTCAAGCTAGACCCGAAACAGTTCACTCAAACACAGATATGTCAGTTTTAAAAACTTATGAATTAGAGGAAAAATGAGAAATTATTATTCAATGAAGATCTGTATGAGAAAAAATCTGATCTGGTAAAGCAAATATAATCAAAAATGTTTCCGATATTAGTAAATTCAAAAAATGAGAAGTATTAGTAACTGATATGACAGATCCCGATTGGGAACCTATCATGAAAATTGCATCTGCTATCGTAACAAATAGATGATGAAGAACTTGTCATGCCGCAATTATTTCTCGTGAATTAGGAATTCCTTGTGTAGTCTGAACAAACAATGGAACTGAAGTTATCCCACAAGGGAAAGATATTACAGTCGATTGTAGTGGAGGAAATGCCGGAATCGTTTATAAATGAAAACTTCCATTCAAAGTAAATGAAATCAATATTTCGAAATTACCAGGGACTAAAACACATATTACAATGAACGTATGATCACCTGATCAAGCATTCGAAGAAAGTTTCATTCCTAATGACTGAGTATGACTAGCTAGAGAAGAATTTATTATTAATTCTTATATTAAAGTTCACCCACTAGCTCTCCTACATTTCAATGAGCTAAAGGATGTTAATGTAAAAAAACAAATTGCTGATTTAACAATATGATATAAAAATAAAGCTGATTACTTTATTGATAAATTAGCAGAATGAGTAGCAACAATTGCTGCCGCTTTCTATCCAAAGAGAGTAATCCTTAGATTATCAGATTTTAAATCAAATGAATATGCTAACCTAATTTGATGAGCTCAATTCGAACCAAAAGAAGACAATCCTATGATTGGATGGAGATGAGCTTCCAGATATTATTCAGAAAATTACAAAGAAGCATTTGGCCTAGAATGTAAAGCTGTTCTTAAAGTTAGAGAAGAGATGTGACTAGATAATCTAGATGTTATGATTCCATTCCCTAGAACAGTAGATGAAGCAAAAAAAGTTATCAAAACTATGGCTTCTTTCGGTTTAAAGCAATGAAAAAATGGATTAAAAGTAATGTGAATGTGTGAAATCCCTTCAAATGTAATTCTTGCTGAAGAATTTTTAGAAGTATTTGATGGATTTAGTATTGGTTCAAATGACCTTACTCAATTAATTTTATGAGTTGATAGAGACTCTGAACTAGTTTCTGATATCTATGATGAAAATAATGAAGCCATTAAAAAGATGATTAAACATGTAATAGAAGTAGCTACAAAAAAGAAAAAATACATTTGAATCTGTGGACAAGCTCCTTCAGATTATCCAGAATTTGCTAAATTTTTAGTAGAATGTGGAATTGAATCTATGTCTCTAAATCCAGATACAATGATTAAAACTAGATTAGCAGTTGCTGAGATCGAAAAAAAATTAAAGAAAAAAGGTAAGAAATAAAATGATTTTATTTATTATTAAATAAATATGGAGTTAATTAACCTATCGTTAATTAAACCAATGTTATTAAAAAGCCTAGAGAATCCAGAAGCCATCAAACTTTTTATAAACTATAACTTATGACTTTTAGGAAGTTTTGAAGGTATACTTTTTTCTATATTTATCATTTTATCCTTACTATATATTGCCTATTTGCTATTGAAAAGTAAAGTATGGGAAACAAAAAGCAAAAAAGAGAGAAAGAAAATCATCAAAAATGTATTTCTAGAATATTTACACAAAACAAAGAGACCTCTACTAAAATTTCGCTATCTAATAATTTGAGCAATATTATTACATTGTGCTCGGCTTATAGTCTCTGGTATCTTCTATATTTATAATATATGATTAACTTGATATAACTGCTCATTTTCACAAGAAGAGAATATTTTATTAGGATATTGGGCTTTCTTATCACTCATAATATTTCTAATTGCACCAATGTTTATTATATTCTGTTTTGGTAATAAATTTATCCGTAATATATGAATATTAATATACATTTTTTGAATATTATTCATTGCCATGGGAAAACTTATTTCAATTAGCTGTGTATGAATGTAAAAATATAATTAATTACAAAAAAGCTGATCTTCACTTCAGGAATCAGCTTTTTTATTTTTACTCAACAATTTCTCTTCTAATTCCTCTATCCAAATGAACTAATATCTCATAAGGAATAGTTCCCACGGCTTTTGCCCATCATGAAATTGAATTTTTTAATTTTTGATCTTTTCTTAAAATCCAAACTTTATCTCATATCAATACTTTTTCATTTCACAAATAACATGAGAGATTCATACATACGTTTCAAATTTGTTTTAAATCTCCATCTTTATGACTAATCTCTATTTTTTCACGAACACTACGTGGCATTCATTCTGCATATCCAAATGGAACTGTTACTGTTATTTTATCCTCTCTATCTAATTGTTTCCATTGAGGATCATAAGAAACTCATTCATTATATGATACAACATTTATAGCGACAATAGTTGATGATAAAGACAACGCTGGTTGTAATTTATTTCATAATTCAAAATCTGAATCATCCTCTGATAATGGATTATATCAATATAAAGCTAATCATGGACGATATGCATTAAAAAAATCGTCTTGAAGCTTTAATAATCACATACTTGCTCAAATATGGCGGTAAGTTGGAGTATGACCATAATCTATAATTTGTTGATACATCATTTTAAAGGCTTCAATTTGTTTTTCTATATCCAATTTATTCGACGAATATAAATGAGACATTACTCATTCTATATTAATCTTAGAATGCAATCTTAAAAATTCCAAAGCATTTGGTAATAAATTTACATCTATTCACTCACGATTCATTCATGTATTCAAGAACAAATGAATCTTGACCTTCTTATTCAATTTTGCTAAAACTTGTAAAGTTTCTAAATTATAAACACAAAAAGTTGTCCTCTTAAAATTAAATTTTTTATAATTCTCTGGCAAAGTTTCTCATAATAACAATATATTAAATTTACTATGGCGACGAACTATATTATACTCTGGAAACGAATCTACAACTATATATTTAATAGGTAATCATTTATATATTTCTAGAATTTGATCTATTCCATGTCAATAAGCATTAGATTTTACAACTGGAAACAACTCTATATTTGGCTTCAATCATTTTAAATATTTATAATTATACAATATATTAGATTTACTAATATAAATACGATTCATAGGATCAATATTCGGTTTAAACCAATCTCTAATACTCATTTTGTTTTAATTTATAAAATTAAAATTTATTTTTTAAATCCATTCTCTTTTATTCTCTTAGCAATTTCTCATCATCCATTTTCAACAATTTTCCCATTATCAAGAACAATTGTTTCATCTACATCTAAATAATCCAATATGGTAAATATATGAGTTATAATTATGAATGAATTTTTCTCAGTTGACATTAATTTCAAAAGCCCTGCCACAACTTTAAATGCATCGACATCTAATCCTGAATCTATCTCATCAAGAATAATATATTTTGGATTCAAAAGCTTCATTTGTAATATTTCTAGTTTTCTACGCTCTCACCCACTAAATCAAACATTTAAATCACGCCACAAAAAATCTTTTGAAAGTTGTAATTCATCTAATATTGACTCAATTATTTTTTTAAACTCCATAAATGTTGTCGTTTTAACGGAATTATCATAAACTCACTTTAAAAACTCAAATAACTTAACTCATGGAATTTCTGGAATGTTTTGAAATGCTAAAAAAACTCAAAGTTTAGCTCTCTTATCAGGTCATAAATTTGAAATTCCTTCTCAATCTAAAGATATACTTCAATCAGTTATTCTATATTTAGGATTTCACATTAACGTCATTGCTAGTGATGATTTTCAACTTCAATTCTTTCATAATATACAATAATTTTTACCTAACTCAAAATCATAAGATATCTGTTTTAATATTTCTCTTTCTCATACAGATACAGAAAGATTCTCAATTGACAGCATTATTAATTACAAAAAAAACAAAAGGATAAACTAATTCATCATAAAAATTTTTCAAAAAAATACAATAACAAGAAAATAAAGAAAAATATATTAATAATAAAATCAAGGGCGTTTGTTATTGCTATCTTCTTCTTCTTTTCCTAATACATCCCTTTGTAAGGGAAACAAATCTAATCCAACAAAGCCCCATCATCATGTTGCCGTATGAAAGAACTTAGTATATCCAATATTTGGATCTATTTCTTTACAAATTTTCCATATTTCTTCAACTGAAACCCCATCTTCCTTTAATTGATATCAAAGATCCTGCCATGTACTATACGAATATTCTTTTCCATTAACTATTTTTGTTTTAATTTCTCCGCTTATTACTTGAAAAAATTCAGCATATCCAATATTTGGATCTATTTCTTTACAAATTTTCCATATTTCTTCAACTGAAACCCCATCTTCCTTTAATTGATATCAAAGATCCTGCCATGTACTATACGAATATTCTTTTCTATTAACTATTTTTGTTTGAATATTAACACCACCAAGAGTATCTATTAATAAACGTTTTGCACATTTCATATTGTACGATATAACCATCTTTTTTCGTCCAGAAATTTTTTTTAATACTTCCGAAAATCAAGGAACATTAAAAACATCTCAATCTTTACATCAATTACCATCGGGTGAAACTCAAGAAAATTGTTCTCATTCAGGAGTTATAACATCATAACAACCATCGTCATCAGGTCAAACAATTTCCCATGCCACTCAATCAGAATCAAAAATATAACAATTCCTACCATCAGAACAACCATAATCTAGATTTTCCACTCCCATTCCAAAGCAAAATCAAATTATAAAAATTAACTATTATATAGTATACTCATATGTATTTTAAAAGTCAAATCTAAAAAGATAAAAATCAGCTTTGAATTATAAACAAGAATTTATATATATATATGTATTTTATATTAATTTTAATATAATAATGAAAAAACGAGTAAAATTTACATTATATTGCATTATTGCTATTGCAATAATACTTGTTGTACGACTTATGTTATGAAACATAAAAACTAATATTAACAGCGTAGATAATCCAAATACAGAAAATATGACATGAAAAAATATTGAAGAAAACGAAAACACTTTTAATCTAGAGGAGACAACATTCGAAGAAGATGTAATGAAAGATTTAGAATGATTTTTCAATAACAATAATTGATATGAAGATGTCGAATGAGAATACTGATTTATTAATACAGAGGAAGAATAATGAAAGAAGTATTTTGGGATAAATCCAAAAAAAACATTCTTCAAAAATTCGAAAATGAAAAAGAAAATCTTCACATTATCCCTGATAGCAATTCAAATATAAACTTCTGAGCTATTATTAAAAATAGTGAAATTTCAATGAATTTTGATATCAAAAATGAGAATACAAACATTGAATGTTACTTTCTAATCCCAGCAGTCAATAATCAAAATGTAAAATTGAATATAAACACAAATTTTAAGATAAGTGATACAAAAGTATGAATTAATGTAATAGCTATCGTTTCAGATAACGCATCAATTACACTAGATGGCAATCTTCACATTGAAAAAAACGTAAAAGATATTGAAGCAAGATTATATGAAGAAACACTATTAGTTTGAAAAGCAAAATATGTATCTCTAATTCCTTCTCTTAGAGTAGATTCTCCAGATGTAATAGCATCACATTGAGCTAAAATCCAACGCATATCTCCTGAAAGACTATTTTATATGCAAAGCCGTTGATTATCTGAAGAAAAAGCAGTTAATATGATTATTAATTCATACTCTGAACAAATTATAGAAAAGTTACAATTAAACGAACAACAAAAATTCGAATTTTATTCCATGATAAAATAATAATGCAAAAATATTTCGACATATTATTAGAATTACTACGACCACAAGACGATGAATTAATAGTAGAAGAAAAAAATAAATTATCAGCCACTGCTAATAAATTAGAACATAGATGAACAAAAAATCTCAAAATTTTTCACAAATACTGATTTTTATTCAAAGCATATGAAGATTTAATAAATGAAAAAACACAATTAGACGAATTCCTTGCTACATGAGACATAACAAGTAATAGAAAAATTTATGAAGAAAAGGAATTTTCATTATCCATAATAAATAAAATAATTAATTGAAAAACAAATTGAGATGATAATACTTTATTTATCCTAGATTCTATCAGTTTTTTATCCTTATCAAATAATGATAAAAAAATAGTACAAAATCGAGCAAAAGAACATAACAATGAAATAGTATTCTGCTAATTTTATATAATAATTTTATAACAATATGTCTGATTGTATCTTCTGTAAAATCGTCAACAAAGAATCTCCTTGTTTTAAAATCCGAGAAAATGATGAATTCTTAGCATTTTTAGACATTATGCCTAATGTAAAATGACAAACTCTAATCATTCCTAAAAAGCACTACGATTCTGACTTATTTCAAATAGATGATGAAAAATTTTTCTGAAAATTAATGTCAACAGCAAAAGAAGTAGTAGATATGCTCAAAAAAAGTTTAAAAGTTAAACGCGTATGAATGGTTATGGAAGGTATGTGAGTTAATCACTTACACTTAAAACTATATCCAATGTATTGATTAAGTGACAATCGAGAAATTACAGAATGTCCATGACGTGTATTCTTTGAACAATATCCTTGATACCTAACTACACAAATGTGAGAACAAGCAGATATGGAAGAACTTTGAAATATTCAAATTCAAATCACAAACTGATCAGCATTAAACTAAGAATTTCAACAAAACAATAGAAGACCGGTACAAAATACCGGTTTTTTATAACTAATGGTTATCAAACAATGTATTTAATACCATTATGTCAATATCAATAACCCATAAATTCTAAATACATACACAAAACAAATAAAAATCCGTACGATTTTTTGCTTTTTTACATTTCCGAGACTATAATTAGATATCAATTTATATCTAATTAATAATTAATATGTACCAAACGCTAGACGAACTCGAATACGTACTTTCACAACCAAGAAATAGATTTTATAAACTAACAAAAACATTTAAAGAATTAAAAGTTTTATGATTAATCTTTACAGTACTATTTCTATGAACATATTTAATCACTAACGCACAACTTGTTATTGATAATTTTAATGATCATTTTAATTGAAACGAAGTTTTATGAATATCAGAAGATAAAATAATCTCTTCATTCAATTCCCACTGATCAGCCTGAAAAAATTCAAATGAAGTAGAAAATCTTGTAAAAGAATATGAATGAGTTATCTCCATGCAACAAGAAGTTGCTACAGATATGGACCATTATTTACAACAAAACTTAGATAGTTATGATTTTTCATTTAATCTTCTTCCTCCAACTAATAGACTAATTATCCCAGCTATAAATCTAGATGTACCGTTAGTAGAAACCAATATTACTAATTATTCGAATATTACAGAAACTTCATTTAATCCAGATCTAGAAAACGGTGTAGTAAAATATCCAACAACACCAAATCCATGAGAATGATGAAATGCTTTTTTCTTTTGACATACATCACAAGAATATCGAAAAAATAATCCATACTGAACCGTTTTCCGTAATATACCGCAACTAAAAGAAAATGATAAAATTCAAGTTGTACGAGAATGAGTTTTGTACGAATATAAAGTATTAAAAACTGTTGTAGTAAAACCTAAGGAAGTAAACGATACATATGTAAATTTTTGAAATGGAAACAAAGAATATATAACATTAATGTGATGTTATCCTATATGAAGAACAGATAAAAGAATGATGATATTTGCTGAAAGAATTTAATTTTAAATTATAAACCATTTAATTATGCGATATCTTCCAATTAGTGAGCTATGATTCAATATAATACTACGAGTTCTAATAACAATTTATTGAGCTACATGAATCTGAAACCTCATAGCACATACTCCAGACCCAAAAATTGATGATGATAACGAATTATTCAAATTTAATAAAGTAAGTTATATTTTCCGATTAATTACTTCTTTATTGTTTTTTTCATTTTGAATATCAGAATTCAAAAATGAAATTCTCATTTACTTAACAGTAATAGAAATAATAGTAATTATCCTCGCATACATGTATCTAATTATAACTAGAGGAAACCAAACTGTAAAACAAATGAAGAGACTAAAAAAATTGGATGAATACAGAAAAGAACAAATTCGTAAATGATTTTAATATTGTTCTAACCTAGCAATTCTATCATCGATACTTGGATGAGAATCCCATATCGATGTTTTTGTTTTTCAACTTTTATTACTTGCATAACTTCCCAATCAGTACTCAGCCTTGGCCATATCTCTAATAGAAATCTTAGGATTAGCAATAAAAAACGAAGAAATTGAATCATTAGATTTCGATACATAAGAATTACTTGAAATTTTTCTCAAAGCAGAAATCATTGACTGATTATCTCTCGTTAATTCAACAGATCATAAATCTGCCATATATTCTCTCTTACGAGAAATAGCCAATCTTACTAAAGGATAAAATAAATATCACAAAACTAAAAAAGCTATTCAAAAAATCAAAATTCATCAACTCTTTTTAGAAGATGAAGTAGAAACTCTTCCTGTTCTCAAAATAAGCTGTCAAACTAAAGTCATGGCTCAAACAAAAACATAAGCAACATACATCAACAAAGAATCTTTATTTATCAAATGAGTTAACTCATGACCAGCTACTGCCTCAATCTCTCTCTTATCTAAATTCTGCAATAATCACGATGTAAAGGCTATCCAAGAATCTTCTTGCCTCCATCACGTAGCAAACGCATTCATTCACGCTTCATTCATTATGGCAATTTTAGGCATAGGAAGTCATTTTGAAATACATAAATTCTCAACTATATTATATAATTCTGGGTTTTCTTTTCTTGTTATTGCCTTAGCTCCTGACAATCAAAACATAATATCCTTTTGAAAAAGAAATGATACTAATCACCGCACACCTAATCATATAAGAACAAGCGGAAAAATAGATAGCGTCATCTGTAATCAATCATTAAACACATTATCTGTTAAAGCTGAATCTGTAAAAAAAAGTGATAATATAATCCAAAAAACCAAAAACAAAAAAGCTGGAAAAAGAATTAATAACAATACTGTCTTTTTTTTATTCTCCGCCTTAAAACTCTGTAATCATTGATAAGTAGACATTATAATATAACAACAATTATAAAACATATAAATATTATTTATAATCTAATTAAAAACAACAAAAAAAACGAGCTATCATAACCCGTTTTATCAAGAATATCTCAAATTAATTAATCAAAACTAACTTTTGGAGCTTTTTTAGCTTCCTCTATTCCCTCAAAATAATCTTCTGTCTGTTTATTAAATAACACATTTGCAGGGAATTGCTGAATTACTGTATTATACTCTCTTGTAGCCGCATTAAAATATCTTCTAGCAGAAGCTATTTTATTTTCTATATCCGATAATTCTGATTGTAAACTAAGAAAATTTTCATTAGCTTTTAATTCAGGATAAGCTTCTGAAAGAGCAAACAAAGATTTCAATGAAGTTGTAAGCATATTATCAGCTTCGGCTTTAGACTTTACATCTGTAGCTGTAGCAAACTTATTTCTTGCTTCAACTACTTCTTTAAATGTATCTTTTTCATGCTTAGCATATCACTTAACAGTACTAACTAAATTATCTACCAAATCGAATCTCATTCTGAGTTGGACATCAATATCAGACCAAGCATTGTCTCTAGTAGTTTTTAATCAAACTATCTTGTTATATAAACTAATATAACAAATTACACATACAGCAACAAGTGCTAATATAATTCATAAAATTGTCATCTATATTAAATACATAATAAAATAAAACTACTCTATTATATTCAAATATACACAAATTTGCAAATTATTAAAAGCTTTTTAAAAATCTAAGATCCCCATTCGTAAAATATCTAATATCTTTAATTCCATATTTCATAGCTGTTATCCTATTAATTCACAATCAAAAAGCAAAACCAGTCCATCATTCTTTAACATCAACTCATGCCGTTTTTAAAACATTTTCATGCACCATTCCAGCTCATAATATTTCAATCCATTTAGATTTTTGTTTAACTCCAGTCTTAGGATCTATCATATCATACCTAGCATCAATTTCAAATCAAGGCTCAGTAAATGGGAAAAATGCAGGTCTCATTCTAATCTCCACTTCTTTTTTTAATATAGCAGAAAGGAACGTAGTTATAATATTTTTAAAATTAGCAATCGAAATATTTTTATCTATATACAAACCTTCCAATTGATAAAACATAGTATCATGTGTTGCATCCATCTCATCAAAACGATAACATCTTCATGGAACCACAACTTTCAATGGCAAACCATGCTTTTTAATTGCATAATTTTGACCCGATGATGTATGCGTTCTAAGAACAAATGGTTCTCATCTATCATCATTTTTATTCACATATATCGTATCATGCATCTCAGTAGCTGGATGTGTGATGGGAATATTCACTGATTCGAAATTTTCAAACTTAGTAACAACTTCTGTAGAACTTTCAACTATAAATCACAAAGATTGTGCGATTTCTTCTACTTCTCTTCTTGTTTTTGCTAATAAATTATAATATCATTTTTCTAATAGAACTCACGGCAAAGATATATCAACCAAATCGTTTTCAAGCATCTTATTAATAGCTTGCGAAGAAATCTCTTGATTCTTTTTCTCATACTCTACTTCTAAAATGGATTTTAAGGCGGACAATTGCTGTCATTTTTCTCTCTTTTCTTCAACAGAAAGATTTCCCATTACCTTAAACTCAGCTGGCAATAGTCATTTCTTACCTAAATATTTTTGAAATCGTTCTTCTAAGGCTTCAGTAGTTTTTACCTGTTCCAACTCTCCAAGAATCACATTTTGATCCAACATTTTAGTATTATAAGTAATAATAAATCCAACTATGATTTTAGTATTATTCTTTATATTTTCAATGAAAAAGAATCTCTACAATAAGTATTCTTGTAATCTCTCTTTTACCCTATCCTTTCACATAACACACATTAATGAAAATAAGTCTGGAGTCTGCTTTGCATTACATAATTGAATACGTAAAAACATCGCCAAATCTCAAACTTTTCAAACAAATCATCACTCTTTAAATTCAGCATTATTAGCTGCATAGCCAAATCTTTTTCAAATTTCTTTTAATTGATCAAACCATCATAAAGTATCTACTCATTCTAATTTAACCTCTTCTATATATGTTTTAACAAAATCCTGTAATTTCAAGAAATTTCCATTTTCTGCTAATAAATCCTTTCTTATACTTTCTCATTTTTTCCACTCTTCATCATTAAAGAATAAAATCTGATTTTTAACATCTGGATATACAGTAAATCTTTTA
>Ga0247610_10004812_pt1 | contig 14350 bp, 12 predicted proteins | sample 174DNAGHGhighgp2_FD_193483 | JGI IMG/M metagenome (GOLD analysis project Ga0247610, IMG submission 193483) | Sheep rumen microbial communities from Palmerston North, Manawatu-Wanganui, New Zealand - 1742 DNA GHGhigh gp2 | ecosystem: Host-associated > Mammals > Digestive system > Stomach > Rumen... | reverse complement strand
GAGATCTTCGAAGCAAGAGATCCTAAGGGTCACGGTATCATCTCTTCCGTTCCCGGTTCTGTTAAGATCGTTGAGAACGAGAAGACAAAGCAGAAGACAATCGTTGTAACACCTGTTTACGATGAGGGTGTTGAGCCGATCAAGGATGCTAAGGGCAACCCGATCGAGAAGATGGAATACAAGGTTCCTTCACACGCAACACTCACTGTTACTGACGGTCAGGTAATCGAAGCCGGCGATCAGATCATCGACGGTAAGATCGATCCTAAGGAGATCTTAAGAGTTAAGGATATCCGTGCCGTTCAGAAGTACATCATCTCTGAGATCACAAAGGTTTACTACACAGGTGGTGGTGTAAACATCAACGATAAGCACATCGAGATCATCACAAAGCAGATGATGAGAAGAGTCCAGATCGACGATCCGGGTGATACAGGCTTCATGACAGGTACAACTGTTGACTGGTATAACTTCATCTCCAGAAACAGAGACTGCGAAGAGCAGGGCAAGAGACCCGCAAACGGCAAGACTATCCTCCTGGGTATCGCTAAGGCCGCAAGCGCTTCTGACTCCTTCATGTCAGCTGCATCCTTCCAGGAAACAGCAAAGGTTCTTACAGACGCTGTTATCAAGGGTAAGGTCGATCCTCTCATCGGTATCAAGGAGAACGTTATCATCGGTGCGCTCATCCCTGCAGGTACCGGTATCAAGGCTCACAGTGATATCACTGCTGTTCCTGTTATCAAGGCAAACAGCAAGCTCATCACAGGCCACGAGTATGGTGAGGCAGAGAGCGACACAGAGCTTTTCGCTAACGATTATCTCGATCAGGTACAGGCAAGAAATGAGCTTCTTGACGAGCAGGATCGTTTAGAGTCTCAGCTCGAAGCTGAAGGTCTTAAAGATAAGAAGTAATTACTTTGTCCCGCAATTGTAAAGCAACAGCGGGCCCACAAAGTTTATAATGACGCCGGAGGGGAATATTCTCCTCCGGCGTTTTCATATGCGGAAAACGGCTTTTTTGGGCAAATTAAGGCCTCTAAGCCTGAGAATTGCCACAAAAAGCGTAGAAAACGGATAGTATAATTTAAATGACCTATTAGAATCGGGTAATTGGTGATAAATGAAGAAGGTAGTTTTTAAACATAATAGAAAGCAGCACATCGTTGCCATTGCGACGGCTTTTTTTACAGCCCTTCCTATTATCTGCCTGCCTATAGGTCTCCGTGAAGGTCTTAGTCCTTCTCTTGTAGTTTCACGCGCATACCAGTCAGTTTTCGGAGTGCAGAAGATCGACAGCGGTGAAGTCGAACTTGAGGACTGGGCGCTCGTTGACAGTGCAGACGAGCTTGTCAGCGCTGATTACGTTGAACCTACAGGATCTGTTGAACCCGGCGAGACAACCAAGCCTGATGCAACTGAACCTGACGTGACGGAGCCCGGAGAACCCGGTGAACCCAACGGTTCCGAGCCCGGAGAACCCGGTGAACCTGGTGAACCCGGCAATACAGAACCCGGTGAAGAACCGAATTCCACAGAGAGCAAGGAAGTCTGCGGAACATCCAGCTATTCCGATATTCCTAAGTTTGTTGTCTATCAGCAGTATGACGATTCAAATCTCCCTATCGAGCTTTTGGATCCTGAATTCTTCAAAGAAGATAACTCCACTTATTATGTAAGAGCCAGCCAGTCGATCCTTAAGGAAACACCTAACATGGATTCCAAGACGCTCGTATCACTCCATGTCGGCCAGCAGGTCACAAGAACGGGTGTAGGCGATACATGGTCCAGGATCAAGACTGAAGCGGGCAAGGAAGGATTCGTCCTTACCAATTCAATCCAGGACACAATGGTAACTGTCAAGGTCGACAGAACCGTATGGGTAGATACAGGAAGCCTTATCGTAAGAGCTGAGCCTTCCACATCCTCACAGCAGATTGCAGTTATTAACCAGGACGCAAGACTCCACGCCACAGCTATCGTAGGTGATAAGTGGTATAAGGTAACGACTACAAGCGGCAAGACAGGTTATGTATATAAGTCTTATACAACGACCAGTGCGCCGCCGACGCCCACACCTACCCCCACTCCCAAGCCTACGTCAAAGCCCAGCAAAAAGAGCAGTTCCGGAACTAAGTACGGCAACACCAAGAAGCTCCCTAAGATCAGCGGTAAGAATGGTGACAGTATCGTATCTATCGCAGAGTCAATGCTCGGCGTTAAGTATAAGTTCGGCGGATGCTCATCAAAGGGTATCGACTGTTCAGGTCTCGTAAAGTATTGCTACGCTCAGGTAGGTGTTAACTTGCCTCACGGCGCTACGCAGATCTGGAAGAAATCCGGCGTCAGCGTTCCGAGAAGTGAGATCAAGAAGGGTGACGTCATCTGCTACGACTACGGCAGCTACTGCGGCCACGTCGCGATCTACGTTGGCAACGGTCAGGTCATCCACGCATCTTCAACAAGGGGCAAAGTAGTTTACGGTAAGCTCGACATGATGAAGATAAAAGCGATAAAGAGAATTATCCAGTAAATAATGAAGGCGGTCAGTGACCGCCTTTTATTTTTTGAATTACATATTAGGAGGAAGGATGACGAAAACTACAGCGGCTAGCACCAACACAACATAAATGGCGCAAAGTATTCCGAATACGGCAGTATGCATTTTCAGTTTGTTGGCAACCGCACAAAGGATAATGAATAAGATCGATAATACAACTGCAACAGCTAAACCTCTAAGTATGCAAAACCAGCCTTGTAAGTCCCAAGCAGTTTTAGCTTCTTTGACTCTCTGATTGTAATCGGCGATGAGCTCATCAGAGTTTTCAAATTTCTTATATGAGATATCGTCATCGCGTAATTGTGATTCCGGACCAGTCGCCAGATTTGCTCGAATTGTCTTGCCATCCTGGTAAAAATCAATTCTAAAACGATAAGTGTCTTTTTCAGGGTCTTCAATATAATGATCTATATGGCCACAATAACAATTAATATATCCTTCAGAACCTGCCGGAATATTAATAACCGAACCTTCAGGCTTTTTTCCTTCAAGAGCAGCATCAATAGATACTATTTCGTCAATACTCATATCTTCAACATCTTCTTTAAGTGTAACGGTATAGAGAAATTGACTGGAATCAGAAAGAAAATACCTGTAATTTGCTGATCTGTAGCCACAGAAGGCAAAGAACAATAAAATAACTGTACAAACGATTACCGGAACCTTTTTGCTTATATTCATATTGTTTCCCCATAACAACGCGAATCCCGAAAGGGATAGATCCATCAATTATCCACCTATCATTTTAAACATCTTAAAGGCAACATTAAAGCCACCTTTTCTATTTCGAAATGAGTATTAGAAAATGCTCATAAACATAAAAGCAAACATCAGCAAAACGATATAAATGGCGCACATTAGACCGAAAAAGCCAGGATGCATCCTGATCTTGTTGGCAATAAAACATTCAAGCCAGAATACACCGGAAAATACTGCTGCAAAAGCAATGCTGACAAGTATCGTGAGCGTGAGGTTCAGCATCCATTTATTTTTTTCTTCTTTAACCAACCGGTTGTATTCGAAAATGATTTCCTGGTAGTTTTCTATTTTCTTATAGTGAATTCCATTTGGACGTAATTGTGATTCTGGACCGGTTGACACATATATGTCGGAATGATTTCCGTCAGAAACAAAACCAGTTCTGAAACTAAGGACATCTGTATCGGGGTCTTTAATGTATGAACGCCGATGGCTGTATGTAATAAATGCATCTCCAACAGTGCCCGCAGGAATCTCTGTGTAATCATACTGTTCTCCGGAAAGAGCAGCGGAGATCTCCTTATCCACGCTGACAATCCTGACATCTTCAGTCAGTTTAACTGATATGGAAAAGCCGGGATCCGCTGTGCGCGTACCACGCGTTGCTGATCTTAAACCGCCGAGGACACAAATAACAAGCAAAACTATACTTACGATTACCGGAACCTTTTTGCTTATATTCATATTGTTTCCCCATAACAATGCGAAGTCTTAAAGTAATATCGTTCTTGTCATTAAAAACTAGAGCAGGCGTGTGAAGGCATACAGAAAATAACTGTTTGCTAATATAAGGATAACATCTATAACAATTATTATCGCGATGAGCTTTGAGTCGATCGTTAATTCCAACGAGTTTGTGCGGATGAGCATAAGAATTCCGGTAGCGATAAGAGATATTACCAGACCAATGATACCTCCGGTTATTTCTCTGGAGATCCATTTGAAATGATATTCGTTTATTGCCTGATTAATTTCTGCAAGTGTGGTGTCATATGACTCCAGTTTGCCGGAATCAAATTCCTCGGTGATGTCTGTAAAAGTTACCGTACTCTTACCACCGCCAAGCTCATTTTGTGTAAATTCCGTTGTTCTGTATGAGTCTGACGGTTGATCAGTAAACCTTACCTTGATCATTCCTTCATCAAGACGGAATTTAACGGTAACAGTATCAAACTGCTTACGGATAAACTCGTTATAACCGCCATCTTTAAGGTATACGCTGTAATACCAGAAGTCTGCCTCTACACTTCCTTCTGTTCCGGCGGGAATCAAAAGAGGCGTACCTTCTTTTCCATGTGCGGCGTCATCATAGTAGCCACTGAAGTGGTTTTCGGGATGCTTAATGTATATGTCTTCTGCAAGGCGCACCTGCTTCCGGACACGAACATCAACAGCATTTTTACCGTTGAATCTGGCCATGACAAATCCAAAAAGAGAACCCAAGATCACCAGGATCACTATTACTATAACCAGTGGTACTGATTTTTTATGGTTGATATCCGTCATATGTCACCTGAACATATAGAAGCACAAGAAAGCAGGGCATTTCATTAACATAATTTATTATATCAGACCTTGTTTTCTCTATGTCTGTTGAGCCCGAGATAAACTATAATGTACTATAAGTTGGTAAAAATATTGGAGTTAGTAATCATGGAAAACAGAACAGTAGACGTGTTTTTGACAGAGCTCTCTTCAGGCGCACCCACACCCGGAGGCGGCGGAGCATCAGCTGTGTGCGGCGGCATCGCTGCAGCTTTGGGCTCAATGGTAGGCAACCTTACGAGCGGCAAGAAGAAGTATGCTGAATATCAGGAAGAGATAGAGGCAACTATAGCTAAGTGCGGTGCTCTTGTAAAAGAGTTTGAGGCACTGGGTGAGAAGGACGAGGAGGTTTTCGCGCCCCTCGCAAAAGCATATTCGATTCCTAAGGATCAGGAAGGAAGAGACGAGATCTTAGAAGCAGTTCTGAAGGATGCGAGCACGGCTCCTTACGAAGTTGTCGTTAAGGCAAATGAGACAGCCAAGATCCTGGAGCGCCTCGCTGTGATCGGTTCCAGGCTTGCGATAAGCGACGTCGGCGTTGCTGCAGCAGCTTGTGATACGGCTGCCAGGGGCGCTGCCATGAATGTTTATATCAACACAAAGTCCATGAAGGACAGAAGTTATGCTGAAGACCTTAATAAGAAGACGGATGCACTTGTCGATGAGACAAATGAGATCTGCACAAAGGTCTATGCAGAAGTAAAAAAGGTTTTGATCGGCGGGTAATAAGAATGCAGAGATTAGGCGGCAAGGAAGTTGCAGACAAGATCGTAGAAGATCTTAAGATAAAGGTTGAGGAATTGAAGGGCAAGGGAATAAGCCCCAAGCTTGCGATCCTCCGTGTCGGTGCAAGAGATGATGACTTGGCTTACGAGAGGGGCGTTTTGAAGCGCTTCGAATCGGCAGATGTTGAAGTTGAAGTAACTGCAGTAGATGCAGGAATCTCTCAGGAAGAACTTGACAAGACTTTCGATGGCATCAATAACGATCCGAAGGTTCATGGTATCCTCGTGTTCAGGCCTTTGCCGAAGGGCTTATCGGATGAGCATATGAGAAGGACCATTGATCCTGGCAAGGATTCGGATTTCATGGATATCAGGAATATGGAGAATGTCCTTGCAGGCGTTCCTGACTGCGCTGCGCCCTGTACGGCTGAAGCCGTCATGGCCCTGATCAAGCACTATAACATTGAGACTAAGGGCAGGAAGGTCACTGTGGTCGGCAGAAGCCTTGTTATCGGCAAGCCTGTGGCGCTCCTTCTTACAACAGCCAATGCTACAGTTACCGTATGCCATACGAAGACTGCAGATATTGAAGCAGAGTGCAGAAATGCGGATATCATCGTCGCATGCTGCGGCGTTGCGAAAATGATCACCGATAAATTCGTTAAGCCCGGCCAGATCGTTATCGACGTCGGAATGAATGTCGATGAAGAGGGCAGGCTCTGCGGAGATGTCGATTATGAGAAGGTTGCAGAGACAGCGGCTGCTGTCACACCTGTACCGGGAGGAGTAGGTTCTATCACGACAGCGATCCTGTTAAGGCACGTTGTCGACAACGCTGGAAGGCAGGTCTGATGAAGCCTCAAAAGGAGACTGATAAGAGCAGGATGCTTACTGCTTTGAGCGTCCGGAATAATTGCCCCGTTGCGAAAAAATGCGGGGGTTGCTCTTATGCGGGCAGGTCTTATTTCGAGCAGTCTATAGCGAAAGAAAAAAGAGTCCAGAGGCTTATATCTCCTTTCTGCGAAGTGCTTCCCATACATCACTGCGAGAATCCTCTGTACTACAGGAATAAGGTCCATTCCGCTTTTAAGAAGCTTAAGAACGGCCGAATAATCTGCGGTCCATATGAATCAGGTTCACACAGGATCGTCGAGACTGATTCGTGCCTTATCGAGAATAAGACTGCAACAGCCATAATAAGAGACTGTGCCATGCTCGCCGAACGCCTGAAAGTCAGTATTTACGACGAAGTAAGGGGCACAGGCGACCTTAGAAGAGTGCTCGTAAGAACGGCCGATGCGACCGGTGAGATAATGGTCGTGCTTGTTATCGGCAGTGAATATTTCAAGAAAAAGAAGGTCTTTACCGACGAATTATTAAAGCTCCATCCGGAGATCACGACTCTTCTAATCAACATCAACAAGCGCCATGATTCCATGATACTGGGCAGCGATGAAGTCAAGAAGGTAAAAGGCACCGGCTATATCACCGATGTGATCCTCGGAAAGAAGTTCAGGGTATCTGCCGATTCGTTCATGCAGTCTAATCACGAACAGGCGGAGATCCTTTATTCTGAAGCGATAAGACTCGCTGATTTTGACGGCACTGAAACGTGCATCGATGCATACTGCGGAACGGGTTCCACGACACTTTCTTTCGCAGGCTTCGTAGACAATATCACAGGCATTGAGATCAAGGAAGCTGCATATCTTGATGCTCTGAAAAACATGAAGAACAACAAGATCAGGAATGCGGCATTCGTATTGGGCGATGCCACGCTCTATATGGATAAGCTTGCTAAGACCCACAGAAAGATTGATTGTGTTATCTTAGATCCCACAAGAGCCGGAACTACGATGAAGTTCATTAAGGCGTGCGGAAAGCTCAAGCCTTCCAAGATCGTTTATATATCATGCTGTCCTGAGACTCTTGCAAGAGATCTCAAGGGCTTTACCGCGCAGGGTTATGAAGCGCAGATCGCAAAGCCTGTCGACATGTTCCCGTGGACAGATAAGGTTGAGACGATAGTCGTTCTTTCCAAGGGAATTGAAATTCCTGAAGAAGAGCAGGCGCAAACGCCTTAATTCTTAAGATGTATTTAAGTTTTGCTTAAATTTGCTGCGACCGTATATCAGTACGGCCGCAATTTTATTATGATGATAAAAACGGGAACTTGAATTATTAACACAAATAATAGGGAGGAGCGTTTTATGGGGAAAAACGGAATTAAATCGATTGTCTGTGTGATGATTTCAGCACTTCTGATCTTTACGCAGATAGCAGCTGTTACGGGATGCAGCGGCAAAAACAAAGGCAAGGTCAAGAAAGTATCTGAAGATTCTGCCTGGTTTACCACTACAACTACAGAGATTGACGGCAAGTACAAAAACAAGAATGTGGATTCGCACGGAACTGAAATATGCGGCGTCTATAAGGATGGGATCCTGCTTTATACGGCCGGCGTATATACGAATGGAGGAAATTTCGCTTTTTTCGATTACTACACCTTTAACGGAGAGCTGATCAAATCCATAGATGTAAGCAAAGAACTGGAATATAAACAAATCGAAGATGTCATTTTCAGTAAAGATGGAATAAAGCTCAGACTGTTTAATCAGTTGTATCCAAGAGATGTTAAAGAAAAATGGTATTATACTGCGGAACTGGATCTGGAGAATGGAGTACTTGGTGAATTGGAATTCCTGGAAAGTATTCCAAATGCTGTGTATGAAAATGACGATACCCGTTATGAGAAAACATATATTATCGGAGATTATTCAGTTACACGCTTTGAGAAGGGATTGTCGAATTCTTTTGAGATCAGTAAAGACGGAAAGACCAAACTTGTTGATCTTTCTACTATCAAGGCTTTTTCCAATATTATAATCGGCGACTATATTGTTGTTTCAGAAAAAGAAATTCTTTTTGTCTGCTGGTCTGCTAATGTGAAATTTCTGTCTTTGAATCTGGAGACAGGAGAAGTAAAAGACAAAGACGAGGAATACGACTGGCTTAATATGCTTGAATATAGTACCCGTATAACATCCATTGACGGCAAAACATATATTACTGATCAGAGTGGCGTAAAACGGATCAATTTAGAGAAAAAAGAATTTGAAGAGGCATTCTCTTTTAACTCCTGTAATGTTAACAGGTATATATTTGGCAGGCTGAAGCTTCTTTCTGCCGAAGACGGAAGATATGTATTGATAGGAAGCATTAATCATAGTGATTCGCTTGATCTGGATTTTTATTCAAGCAGCGATGATGTGCCTACGATCGTGGTTATCGAGAAGGCAGATAAGAATCCTAATGCCGGCAAGATAATCATTACGGCAGCTGCTGCGGGTGACACTGATCTGTCTTATGAGATCTGTGAAGCTATAAGGATCTTTAACGATACGAACGAGAAATATCTCATACAGATAGACAGCAAGCTCAGGTTCAGTGATTTTGTTGATTATGGGAATACAGATGACGATGATGAAAGGTCGAGAAATTTTTACATCGGTGTTTCCCAACTTGGTGGCCAGCTGGCCGCTGATATTCTCTCGGGTAATGGTCCGGATGTGATCTTGAATGCCGGCGACTTCGATATTCTTCAGTCGGAGGATTATCTTGTCGATCTGTACAGTTACATCAATGGCAAAAACGGAATAAACGAAGCAGACTATTTCTCTAATGTTATAAATGCAGTTAAAACCAATGATAAGATTTTCTATATGCCGACGGGATTTTATTTAGAGGGTATATGTACCAATAAAGATAATGTCAGGGAAGACCAGACAGGTTTTACTTTTGATGAATATGCAAAATTCGTACACGATGTATGTAATGGCTCAGATCCGATGAACGCCTCCCAAATTGAAGTATTCTGTTCTTTGTTCTCGCTTATGGATGATACCTGCATTAAAGGAAAAGAAGCAGACTTTGATAACAAGGAATTCAGAGACCTTTGTGAATATGTTAAGAACAATGTCATCTATGATCCTGATAAAGAATATGATGAAGATGCAGGAGCCAATTATAGTAATTACTCTAGTATTGGCTCTGTTTTACAGATCGAAAGGCATAAAGCATCAAAAAGAACTCTCCTGGGATATCCGTCTCCTGACAGCCGTGGACCACAGATCTCAATAAGTTCTTCGATCGGAATCTCAGCTTGTGCTCCTTCTGTAGTTGCTGATGGTGTCTGGGAATTCATCAAAGCCTGCTTGAGCGATGATATTCAGGATATGGTTGCCAGAAGCGGATATAATCCGGTAAGCATCAGTGTATATGAATCTACAGCGAGAATTGCATTTGAGAGCTGCAACAAATTAATAATCAAAGAGAATAACTGGTTAAATCGATCCATGCCTCTGGTTGACGAGAGCGTTATTGAGTCTTACAAAAAAATACTTTTGTCCGGATCAGTAATTGATAATACCGATCCTGCGATAATTGTTGTGCTTAGAGAAGAAATGCCGCCTTACTTTGTTGATCAGAAGAGCCTTGATGAGATATTGCCGGTCATTAACAACAGAGTAAAAACGATCCTTTCTGAGAGAACATCATAAGACCTATATCCTGTTGCCACGATTTTTAACATGAAATGCCACCTCCTGTTAACAGCAGTTGGTGGCTTTGTTATTGCCTGCCGACTAAAATGATGTTAAAAATAAGAGCAAAGGTGGTAGATTTATGAGAAAGTCATACTTAGACAACTTAAGATGGGTAACGGTCGTACTGGTCGTTATATATCATGTTTTTTATATGTATAACGGTCAGGGGATCGTAGGTACGCTCGGCAAGATCACAAACCTTGAAGTACAGTACTACGACATATATCAGTACATAGTATATCCGTGGTTTATGCTGCTGCTCTTTATAGTATCGGGAGCAAGTGCAAGATACGCGCTCGAAAAGCGCACCGGCAGGGAATTTATTAAGAGCAGAACAACAAAGCTTCTGGTTCCTGTTACGGTCGGACTTATCGCGTTCCAGTTTATTCAGGGATATATCAACATTTCCTTTTCGGGTGTTACAGACAATCCTGATATGCCTCTTGCAGGGAAGGTGATAGCATGCATCTTAAGCGGCATCGGTGTTCTGTGGTATCTGCAGATGCTTTGGATATTCTCCCTTGTTATCGTACTTATAAAGAAGATCGATAAGGACCGCTTTTGGAATGTATGCAGAAAGACTCCTTTTTGGGTATTGATCCTTATTGCGGCACTTATCTACGGTGCAGGCCAGATCCTCAATACGCCCATTATCGTCTGCTACAGATTCGGACTTTATTTCTTAGGATTCCTACTCGGATACTTCGTATTCTCACACGATGAGGTGATAGAAGTTACGAAGAAGTTTTTCCCGCTTTTCGCAGTAATCGCATTAGGTCTTTGCATCGCATTCTGCGCCGTTTACTTTGGCCGGAACTATGCTGATAATCCGGTATACAGATCGCCTCTGTTCCTGCTCTATGCATGGTTCGGATCGCTTGCCATGATCGGCGGATTCGCGAAGTTTTTTGACTTCTCAAATAACTTCACGAAGTGGATGAGCTCACACAGCTGGGGCCTTTATATCTTCCACTATCTGGGTATCTCGGCAGTCGCTCTCTATCTTGCAAAGCCGGGACTGGTTCCCGCATGGGCAGCATATCTGCTGAGCACTGTTGCAGGATTTGCCCTGTCATACGTACTGTATTTTATTATCTCGAAAATACCTGTTTACAGATGGGCTGTATTGGGAATAACAAAGAAAAAGGAGAAGAAAAATGTTCAAGGATAATCTTGTCGAACTTCGTAAGATCCACGACATGTCCCAGGAGGAACTGGCTGATAACATCGGTGTCTCAAGGCAGACCCTCTCGAAATACGAGACCGGCGAATCCCTGCCTGACATTGAGAAGTGCAAGCTTATTGCAGATGTCTTCGGCGTATCGATCGACGACCTTCTGAATTACGATTCTAAAAGCAGCGAGAGCTTAGGCCTTGCCGTGCCGCCCAAGGGCAAGCACATTTTCGGGATCGTAAAGGTAGGCGACAAGGGCCAGATAGTTCTTCCCGCAAAGGCCAGAAAGATCTTCGACATTAACCCCGGCGACAGGCTTCTGGTGCTCGGCGATGAAGGTCAGGGCCTTGCGATAATAAAGGAGAAAGGTCTTCTGGATCTCTTACGGAACGCTCGAAAAGCATAAGACAAGCAATAAAAAAGCCTCTGCAGCAAAATTGCAGAGGCTTTTTGTTTTCGCTGTTTCAGAAAAACTTACTGTCCGTAAAGGATCTTAGCGTATTCTGAATCCTTATCGAGGATGATGACGGCCTTGGATCTGGCAAGAGCCTCCATGGAGTCCAGTCCTCTTAAGTAGTTGTAGAATGCAGCCTTGTCAGGATCGTTGTATGCAGCAGAGAGGATCTTCATGTATTCGGCTTCGCCCTGTGCTCTGATGATGGCAGCTTTAGCCTTAGCATCAGCGACGTTTATAGCAACCTGCTTATCGGTATTGTTCTTTACCTTCTGCGCTTCGGCATTTCCCTGTGCCGTATAGCCTGCAGCGATGTTCTCTCTCTCGGAGATCATTCTGCTGTAGACGGCTGCCTTGTTGTCGTCAGGAAGGTCAAGAGCCTTGATCTCGGCGATCTCGATCTTGATGCCGTACTGGTCGATATCGGTATTGGATGTGGTTGTGATCGCATTTGTGAGAGTGTTGCCTCTTGCTGCGATGATCTCATCCTGTGTCATTGAAGAGATGGTGTTCTTGGTAGCGTTATATACTGCTGCTTCGATCCTCTCCTCAGCTCTGTTCTGAAGACCGCCCAGTGTCTGATAATACTTTACCGGATCTGTAACTCTCCAGATAACGTAGTTGTCTGCGATCATGGACTTCTTATCAGAAGTGATGACGTCAGATGCCGGAATGTCGTAGAGCATCTTTCCGGTGTAGATCGATACCGTGTCTTCGATAAACGGAGCGTGAGCATGAAGTCCGGTGTCTGTAACCGTTGCCTGTGCTTTACCGAGTCTTACTACGATAGCTGCTTCATTGGGATGCACAGTGAATACTGCTGAACCGGCAACGATAACACCGGCGATCAATGCAATAAGTATCAGAATTGATATAGATATTTTCTTTTTCATGATCAATTACCTCCGTTGTTATCAGTGTTAGCAGGTGCTGAAGTAGCAGGATCTGCTTTGGTAAAAGAGTCGAGAGGGTAAACAGTTGAAGTGCTGCCGTCCGTGATGATGACCTTGCAGTTAGGGAGTACGGATTCGAGTCTCTCGTAGAACAGTCTTCTCTTGGTAACGAAGGGGAACTGCTTGTACTCTTCGTAGATCTTGTTGAATCTTTCGACCTGACCGTTAGCTTCAGCGATCCTTGCAGCCTTATCAGCTTCAGCAGCCTGAATGATGGAGTCTGCCTCTGCCTGTGAATTAGGAAGCTGGTTGTTCTTGTACTCGAGAGCCTTGTTCATGGCGGTATCGGCGCCCTGCTTTGCATTCTCGACGGACTTGAATGCCGCGATGATCTCCGGCGTAGGGGGTTCTGAATCCTGGATGGTGATGTTGACTACGGTAAGTCCGATATCAGTCCTCTCAAGCTCGCTTAAGATGGCTGCCTTTACATCTGCCTGGATCTGGCCCTTGGCTGTAGTCATTGCCTCATCGACCGTATAGTTGGATACTACTGTTCTGATGTTGGCCATCGTGATGTTTGAGAGAGTCATTTCCGGACTGCGTGATGCATAAACATATGCAATAGGATCTGAGACTCTGTATTCAAGATAGAAGTCGATGTTTAAGAGGTTGAAGTCAGAAGTGATCATGATGCCGTTATCGGTATCCGTGATGTTCTGGCCGTTCTCAGTGACCGTATAGCCGATCCCGGTGCCATGAGTTGTCATGTCAACCTTTCTTACTGACTGCCAGGGAGCCTTGAAATAGAAACCCGCAGTATCCACCTTAACGATGGAACCGAACTGGGTGACTATCGCATTGTGCTGCTCGTCAACTGAATAAAAGCATCTGCAAACGCAGATAATAACGAACAGGGCAATGACCGATGCCAGGACAATGTTCTTGATCCTGTTAGCCGTCTTAAGTGTGGCTTCATTTGGTATTGTCTTAATGTTTGCCATAGTTGGATTTTCCTTTCCTGATAATTCCGAAAAAGATTATACTCTATAGCTCAAGGCCCGGCACATCAGCAGTTTGCATATACCGGGATTCCAAAGTGACTAAATTGTCACTTTGGAATTCATTTTTTATGCTTTCCCGTTTGTTAGTATTTGGTTATCACGACTATGGAGGACACACATGGAATTATTAAAATGTGAAAATATCAGCAAAGTTTACGGCACGGGGGATGGTAAGACCGTTGCTTTGCAGGATGTATCTTTCTCAGTTGAGAAGGGCGAATTCGTATCGATCGTAGGTGCGTCAGGTTCGGGAAAATCCACGCTCCTTCACATTATCGGAGGCGTTGATAAGCCGACATCTGGAAAAGTCTTTATCAACGGCACTGACATTCACTCTCAGAGTGAGGACAAGCTCGCGATCTTCAGAAGAAGACATATCGGACTTGTCTATCAGTTCTATAATCTCCTTCCTGAGCTTAACGTTGATGAGAACATCGTGCTGCCGCACATGTTAGACGGAAGAAAGCCCGACAAGGAAAGGCTTGACCAGATCGTTGAGTACTTAGGCCTTACTGACAGAAGATCCCATCTTCCGAATGAGCTTTCGGGCGGACAGCAGCAGAGGGCATCGATCG
>Ga0247610_10004807_pt1 | contig 14359 bp, 14 predicted proteins | sample 174DNAGHGhighgp2_FD_193483 | JGI IMG/M metagenome (GOLD analysis project Ga0247610, IMG submission 193483) | Sheep rumen microbial communities from Palmerston North, Manawatu-Wanganui, New Zealand - 1742 DNA GHGhigh gp2 | ecosystem: Host-associated > Mammals > Digestive system > Stomach > Rumen... | reverse complement strand
AACCATTCTTTCAAATTCATAAGGTTCACCCTCTGATGTTGTTTGAAAATCAACGATTTTTCCGCTTTTTGTTAAGATTACATTGCTGTCTACTTGGGCGTGAGAATCTTCTTCATAGTTCAAATCTAATTTTATATTGTTATCAACAATGCCAATAGAAATTGCAGCAACCGGTTCTATAATAGGGTTTTCTTTTAAATCGCCGGATTCTATTAGTTTTTCTATGGCATCTTGTAACGCTAAAAAGCCTCCGCAGATGCTTGCGGTTCTTGTTCCTCCGTCTGCTTGAATAACATCTGCATCTATAGTGATTGTTAAATCAGGCATTTTTTCTAAATCGACGCAAGCTCTCAAACTTCGCCCTATAAGACGTTGAATTTCGTGAGTTCTTCCTGAAACCTTTTCTCTTTCTCTTTTACATCTTGTGTTTGTTGCGGAAGGTAGTAATGAATATTCTGCAGTGACCCACCCTCTTAAATCACTTTCTTCCATCCATTTTGGTTTCTTTTTGTCGACGGAAGCTGTGACAATAACTTTTGTATCACCGAATTCAACCAATACTGACCCCAATGCGTGTTTAGTAAAACTGTGTGTAAATTTAATATTTCTTAGTTGGTCATTATTGCGATTATCTTTTCTCATATAAACATCCCTCCATATGTTCTATTTTATCACAAGATTTTCATCTAAATATACGATAGAGTTTAAGAAAAAAAAAGTTAAAATAAAGTAAACATGTTTTGGGACAACGAGGGATGGAAGAGAATTTAAATTCCTACAATAAAATAAAACGCGTGACAAACGAAGAACTTGCAGAAATGTGGGCAAGATACTTTGAAGACCGCAATAATAAAGAGCTGAGAGATGCTCTTATTCTGCAATACATTTACTTGACAAAATACGTTGTCGGTCGTGTTAAAGTAGCACTTCCTCCGACATTTTCGTATGAAGATATTTCAAGTTACGGTGTAGAAGGTCTTATAGATGCTGTAGAAAAATATTCTCCTAAAATGGGTGCCAGATTTGAAACTTATGCACTTGTAAGAATTAGAGGAAATATTATTGATAAAATTCGTTCGCAAGACTTTTTACCAAGAAGCGTAAGAAGAAAAATAAAAGATGTTAAAGAAGCACAGGAAGAGTTGAAACGTCAGTTCGGTCGTGCTGCAACAAACACGGAAGTTGCAAATTATTTGGGAATAGAAAAAGAGAAGGTGGAACAACTGCTTTCCGATGATACTACAGTCACATCAATATATGATAAAAAAGGTTCAGCAGACGGAGATATTGAGATAATAGATACTATACAAGATTCTCATAACCTTGCTCCGCACGAAGAATTAGAAGAAAAAGATGTAAAAAAAGAATTAGAGGAAGCTTTGAAAAGATTACCTGAAAGAGAAAGAACGATAATGGTTCTTTATTACCATGAAAATATGACACTAAAAGAAATAGGTGAAGCAATAAATGTATCTGAATCCAGAATTTCACAGTTGCATGCTCAAGCAATTATGAAGCTTAAAAACTTGCTTAGTGAAAATCGTTCAGTCAGACTTAGAAAAAGCATTGTATAACTAAGCAAGAGTGCTCTTTTGTGAATTATCGTCTTTAGCCATCATTTTAGCGTGAGCTTTTCTTGTATTGGCGTATGTAAGCATTGGTATAAAGCAGCCCAAAATTATCGGAGAAATTATTACCGTAACTATAAATCCAGGTATAGAGTTCAATCCTCTTGCAACTTTTGTAATGGTGCTTTGTTTTTTAGCAATATTATCTGTCATTAAGTTTTTAATTATTTCATCTGTTCTCTTATTGTTTTGCATTCCGTTGAACAGATTTATTATTTTTTCATTCTTTTGCTTTTTATCCATCTTTCTTAAAGATTCTAAAGTGAATGTTTTATCATTAAATACAGTATTGTTAGCAGTTGATTTAGAGAAGATTTTTTCTAAATCGCCACCTTTATCGTTAATGTATTTAACAAAATTTATCATTTTTATTTTGTTATCAATATTTCCATATAAGCTTTCCAGTTCTGTATTTGTAAGCACTTTTAAATCACTATATGGATTAATAACATCCAAGAATTTTTGCCATCCGGTCTTGTGCATAGAAGCTTTGTTTGTCAGAATAAATCCTTGTCTGTTTTCGTAAGAATTTACCAGTAATTTTGTTAATATAGGAACGGTGTAAACAACAGCAAGCGATGAAATAGTATCTCTTAGTAATATTTCATGAATCTCTGACCAGTCTCTGTTACCATTTTCATCAATATATGCACGGTTGTATGCTCTTAATCCTCTTGGTAGCAGAAGTCCAAATAAGGATAAACAAGCCATCATGCTTGGTGTGAAATTATAACCGGTATATTCAAATTCTTTTTGTGCCCATTCCGGCATGTGTTTTGTTAAGAATGCTCCAATTTTAGCCATTATGCCATTATTGTTGATTCCTTTACTTTTAAAAGATGTACTATCTACATTGTTATTATTCTTACTTTCTTTTTCTTTTTCTTTTTGTGCAACTAATCTTTGTGCTCCAGGTGCTACGCTATTTCTTGCATAAATTTTAGGAAGAACAGAAAGACCACCTAATGTGCCTGCAATGCCGCTTATATTAAATGCAAGACGTTTTGCTGCAAGATTGTTTTTAATGTTTTCTGCTGTTTTTGCATCAATATTGCTTGCATTTGGATTGTTTTTAATTGCGTCATTTGCAAAATTAGTTATGGCTTTTATCACATCGCCTGCCGAGAATGTTTCTTTCTTGCCGTTTGTGTTAATTGATAATCTGCAAATTTCATCCAGGTCGCTTGAAGAAGAAAGAATTTTTTCGTTAAGAGTGTTTAGAATGTTTTTATAAGCGTCACTCTTAACTTTTTTATTGTCTGAATTAAAGTTTTCAAGTTCTTCAAGTATGTAATTAATTGTTTTATCAGGATTCTTATCATTTGGAACAGTGTCTTTATAGAATTTTTCAATATTACACCTATAGAATTCTTTTCTGAATTCTTCTGGACTTTGTTTGATTTTAGAAGCAAATGTCGGATTTTCTACCATTGATTTAAGATTCTGTCCGACTATTTTTATTAATTTAGTATTAGTTCCTGCAGAATGACAAAACTTTCCGAATAACCAAAGCATAAATGGAGCAACAGATATCATGAAAGGACCGGTCATTCCTTCTCTGCCCAATACTTCTAGACCTTCTTTTATGTTATATTCACCGGTTTCTTCTTTATCGCGCATAAAACCTGTTGCAACACGGGGGAATGTCATACCTAAACCATCTTGAATTAAGAAAGAAACCAAATAACCTTTGTTTTCAATTCCTTGCATTAAAGCGCCGGATGCGCCTAATATGGTCATCCCTAATGATTTAAATGTAACATTATTTTTATTTTCGTTTTTTCTATACGTTGTTGTTTGAGAGTTAGAATCGACCGACGATATTTTCAATATGTAATCCCTATATTTCAACTAAGTGTATTGCGTACACTATTATACAAATTTTTTTGCTGTTTAACAATATTACTAGTGCTTTTATACCATCATATAACAGCAAAAACCAATAATAATAATACAAATTAGAATTTACAAATCTTCATATACATATTATTTCAACCTTTCGTTTTCTTTATCCAGTAAATTAAACCAAAATAATTTAGTTTCATTATCCGCCTTTGCGGGGTTAATAATTGAATTAGGTGTATCTTCAATGTTTTGACATTTTTTGACAAAGGAATATTTCTTTAACCCGTGGTTATGAAAAATATTTTGCATTTGAAATTTAAGCGCTGCATCTTTTATACAAGTGTTTAGAACATCATCTGTGCACAAATTTTTTGTTGTTCCATATACAAATTTTGATGTTAAGAAATCAAAAGCAGCCTTTAGAGAAAATCCGGAAGAACAAAAATCGACAATAACGTATTTATGGTTATCTTTCTTTAAGATATCTTCTTTGCCTATATTTATCCTTTTTAAAAAGTTTAAAAATATATCTAATTTATTCTTATCTTCTGCTTCTTTTGCAAGACGCAGAGAATGATATCTTTGAGCACTGCTCATTGGTATATTTTTTACATTCTCTTCACCGATTTTATACCCAAGAACTTTGCCAATAGAAGATAATGATCTTCCTATTACAATTATAGTATATTTCCCTTTTCCATAAATGGAATCAAATCGTTTTTGCATTTCACCGGAAAGAACATTATGAAGTTTTTCAATTTCATTATAGTACTCTATATTTTTAGATTTTAAAATATTGTATCTCTTTCTAAGAGTATTAATTTCTCTGCTGTTTAATTTGTTATATTCTTCAAGTGAAAAATTTTTGAAATGTCTTAAAGGGTTAAGATGCATGATTGTTATAATTTTATCTCTTAAAGGAGATCCTTTGTAATTAATATAAGAATTGTATTTATAATTAGTGTAATTATTAACTACCTTCATATTTTAATAAAAAACAATAAAAATTTTTTTTTGCTATCAACATTTATATTGAGTTATAATTTACTAAGATTATTAATTAACAAGGATAAATATGAATAGCTTTGACGATTTATATGAATATTCAGAAATTGCAGATAAATTATTACAGCATGGACAAAGTGTTTCTCAAGATCTAATTGATAAAATTGCAAAGTTTGTTAATAAGGGTGGATTTATCGGCATGGCTCAAATAAATCCTATTGCCGGAAATTTAGAGTACAATTCTAATAAAATCTCAGAATATATTAAATACGGAACGTCAATTGGTCTTGATATGATAGTTTTTCCAGAACTTTCAATTATGGGTTACCCAATAGAAGATACTATTGCAAGGCACCCTTTTTTGGTAGATGAGAATATAAAGTGGTTAAAAGAACTTGCAAAAATTACAAAAAACACAACTGCTATTGTTGGTTTTGTAGAACCTCGAAAAAAGAGCGCAGAAGGCAAACTATATTATAATTCCGTTGCAATATTAAAAAATGGAAAAATAGAAGGAATTGTAAGAAAATCTCTTCTACCGACATATTCTGAATTTAATGACTATAGATATATGGAGCCGTCTCCCGTTGTAGGAGTACAACCACCGGAAACATTAGGTGTTTTTGACAGTTATTCAATAAAAGATTACTCAAAACTTTATAAAAACTATGGAATTTCTATTTGTGAAGATTGTTGGAATAATAAAGAATTTTTTGATAAAAATCTTTATTCTCTTGATCCTATTTATGAACTTTCAAAAGAAAATCCTGATGTTTTTATAAATTGTTCGGCATCTCCAACAAGAGCTAAAAAAGAACAATTAAAGCACAATATGCTTTCTTTTATTTCTAAGAAGTACAGAACGCCGTTTGTATATGTAAATCAAGTAGGTGCAATTGATAATATATCTTTTGACGGCTCAAGCAGGATGTTTAATTCAAAAGGAGAACTAATTGCAAGAGCAAAGTCTTTTGAAGAACAGTTATTGATAGTAAATCCGTTAGAAGAAATAGGAAAGGTTTATCCTTTGACAAAAGGCTTGGATAAATCGCTTACTGAGCAGAAAATCTTTACACTAGAGTATGAATCAGATTTGGAAAGAACATATAAAACAATAATTCAAGGAATAAGAGATTATTTTAGTAAGTGCGGATTAAAACGAGCTGTTTTAGGACTATCAGGAGGACTTGATTCAACGGTATGTGCTGTTCTTCTTGCTGATGCGCTGGGTAAAGAAAATGTTTTTGGTGTGTCTATGCCTTCTCACATTACATCTAAAGAAAGTAAATCTGATGCGGAATTACTGGCGCATAATTTGGGTATTAATTTTGCAGAAGCTTCGATAAAAGAAATGGTAGAAACAACAACATGTTGTTTAAATAGTTTGTTTAATGAAGTCGAAATAAAATGGGACGGGAGATATAAAAATTCATTTACTCCGGATAATATACAGGCGCGTTCAAGGGCTATGTTTTTATGGGGAATAAGTAATGAATTTTCGTCTTGTATTCCTATTGCAACATCCGATAAATCAGAACTTTATATGGGATATGCAACGATTAATGGTGATATGTCAGGCGGATTTGCTCCGATAGCTGATGTCCCAAAAACCAAATTGTTTGCGTTTGCCAGATGGCTGAATGAAAACAGAGCGGAAAAGAATGCTATTCCGGAGGCAATTATTCTTAAAAAACCGGGTGCGGAACTTGCTATAAATCCTAAAACAGGAAAACCGTTAATAGCAGAAGATGCTTTAATGCCGTATGAATTTTTAGATGAAGTAATATGGCGTATTGAAAATAAAAACGAAAGTTATAACAATCTTTTAGAAGCAGAATTTGTTTATGAAAAACGTAATAATGTCTCAAAAGAACAAAAAATAGAGTGGCTGGATAAATTTTACAGAAGAATGTCAACAGCTCTTTATAAATGGTCTATACTTCCTCCGTCTGTTCTTGTTGAGGCTCGTTCAATAAATAAATCAGATTACAGACAGCCGATAACTTCTTCAAAAATTAATTATAAAGGCGTTTCAAAAGAAGAAATATCTAAGATTTTAAATTAGTACGGTTTTTATAATTCCTATTATTCCTGCAATAGCCATGTATATTATGGGGTCTTTTTTGCTTTTAAAACTTATAATAAATAAAACTAAAAGTAATATAATTGAATAAATATCAGTCATTTCCTGTTTAAATAAATTTATTCCTACAGATAAAAGAAGTGCACAGCTTATGGGCTTTAATGTTTCAATAATTGATTTTACATAGAAATTATCGCTGAATTTTTTTAAAATTTTAGAAACAATAATTACCAAAATAAAAGATGGTAAAATTTCAGATGTAGTTGCTAATATAGAACCTATTAAACCTGCTGTTTTTAATCCTGCAAAAGTGGCAACGTTAATACCTACAGGTCCGGGTGTAATAGATGCAATCCCTGTCATATATGAGAGCTCTTTTATGCTGTACCAATTATAAGTTTCAGATATGTTGTACAAAAATGGAAGTGTAGCGTATCCTCCTCCTAATGAGAATAAACCTATCTTGAAAAATTCATATACGAGCAAGAGATAAATCATTGTTCACTCCTTCTGGTATATTTTTTAATAATAATACCCAGCACAGAAAAAAGAATAACAACCTCTACAGGCGACATTTTAATTGTTATAAGTGCTGATAATGATAAAGTTAGTATTATATAAAAGAATAGGTCTCTGTTTGATTTTTGCCAAATTTCACGGACGGTTAGAAATAAAAGAGCAATAACAGCTATCCCTATTCCCCAAAGTGTACTTTGAATATAAGAATTATTAACAAATTTATCCAGAATGGATGCAAGCAATACTATCGTCAAAAACGGTACAAAAATAACTCCTAACAGTGCTGTAATGGCACCAGATTTACCCCTTAATTTGTATCCTACAAACATAGATATGTTAGCAGCGATTATTCCGGGAAGTGATTGTGAGAGTGCAAAATAATCAACTATATCACTTTCAGGAATCAAATTTCTTTTTTGAGAAATTTCGCTTGTTATAATCGGAAGAATGACGTATCCTCCGCCAAGCAGAATCGCACCTATTTTTACAAAAATTAAAAACAAGCGAAAAAGTGATAGTGTTTTTTTATCATCCATTTTAGTATCCCACACTTAAACCTGCACAGAGATTTATTGATTGTCCGGTTACGCCTTTTGCATCTTCCGATATTAAATATTTTATCATTCCTGCAATTTCTTCCGGTTTTACAAAACGTTTTTGAGGAATACAGTCAATAATTTCTTTTTTATTCCAATTTCCTTCTTCAGAAGAAGCATTTCCCATGTCTGTATCAACCCAGCCGGGATTAATAGTATTAATAGTTATGTTATATTGTGCCAGTTCTAATGCCAGCGCTTTAGTTAAGCCGATTAGTCCCGCTTTAGAAGCCGAATATGTACTTGCGCAAGCTTCACCCATAACTCCGCTTATAGAGCCGATATTAATAATTCTGCCCCATTTTTTTTCTTTCATATACGGAACAGCTTTTGATATTAAATGTATTGGCGCAATTAAATTTGTGTGTATTATATTTTCAAGATCGTCATAAGTTATTTTTTCAATATCAGAGTACGTATAACATCCTGCATTATTGATTAATATATCAATATTGTTTTTTTTAATGTAGTTACCAAGCTTTTCAGAACCTTCTTTTGTTGATAAATCGCAAATGCAATAATTTTTATATTGTTTTAGAAGTTCTTCGTTTCTGGCGGCAGCAAAAAGTGTGCCGTCTAAATTATTAGCAATGGCTTTACCAATACCTTTTGTAGCACCCGTAATCAAAATATTCATAAACTGATTATAACATAAATACTGTTTGCAAAATGAGAAATTTCTATATATACTAACTATAAACAAAGCAGCCGGATAATCGCGCCATATATGGTGAGGAAAGTCCGTGCATCCAAGGACAGACCGCCGGAGAAACTCCGGACAGCGTGAGCTGGTGGATAGGACCACAGGAACAATACTGCCGATGGATTTATATAAATCACAGGCGATGGTGCAACGGTGAGGTAAGAGCATCACCAGCGATACTGAGAAGTATCGGCTAGGCAACCCCCGGTCGGATGCAAGATTGAAAGAGCGTTTGAGGTGTCCGCCGAGCTTACAAAATCGCTAGAGATTGAGAGTAATCTCAATACCAGACAGATGATTATCGGAATAGAAATATTCCCTTACTTAGGTAAGAAAAACAGAACACGGCTTATGAGCTGCTTTGTTTTATTTGAAAAATTCTATGGTAATTTCACTACCGTTTAGCAATTTATAGCAGTTGTCTTGTATATGTATACAGTCACCATAATTATAAACGCTTTTAGGTGTTTTTAAAAATGGTAATTTTATTAAAAACATTGTTTCAAGCAGCTTTTGAAAAAAAATTGAATTTGATTTTGATAAATATGACGTGTCAAATAAAGGAGCTTTATCATTAAAAAAATCATGCAGCATATTATCTTGAGCAATTGTTGTTCTGTATGTCTTTACATTAGGCCTCATGTCTTTCCAGGTTGATACAATAATGTTTCCTTTAAAAGAATTTGAATTGTCAATTTTATTTATCATAACACTTCCCTTTTATTAATAAAAAACTCATAAAAATTTTTTTTGCTATTTAGTTTAAAAATTTTATAACTTGTGTTAGTTTATCATCCATTGGAATTTCAAGAGATAGAATTTCACCGTCAAATGGTTTTGGAAATTCAAGCTTATAAGATTGCAGAACTTGCTCTTGAGTTTTAATTTTCATTTTTCCAAATCCATATAGAGTGTCATTGTATACGGGATGCCCTATTGAAGACAAATGCACTCTTATTTGATGAGTTCTTCCAGTTATAAGTTTAACTTCAATAAGAGTGGCATCTTTAAATCTTCTTATTACTTTTATTTCAGATATAGCTTCTTTGCCGTCCTCTCGAACGGTCATTTTGTGGGGTTGTGTTAAATGCCTTGCAATTGGTTTATTTATGGTAAATTCATTTTTGTCAAGATTTCCTTTTACAAATGCTAAATACTTTTTGGAAATATTATGAGATTTCATATTTTCAACAAGATATTCATGTGCTTTATTGTTTTTTGCGATCATCAGAAGTCCGGAAGTATTTCTGTCTAATCTGTGTATTATTCCTCTTCTAAAGTCACCATTAATATCGGAAAGGTTTTCGCCGTATTTATACAAAAGAGCATTAACGAGAGTCCCTGATGTTTCAATTGTAGTTGGGTGTGTTAGCATTCCGGATGGTTTATTAACAACAAGCATATTGTCATCTTCCCAAACAATATCTAAAGGGATGTTTTCCGGTTCAATTTTTAAATTGTTTTCCGGAATATTTAAATCTATAATATCTCCTGATTTTATTATGTATGACGGTTTTATTATTTTTAAATTAACTGTTATATTCCCATTTTTAATTTCGGTTTGTACTTTAGAACGAGAAAAATCTTGCATATAACCGGCAAGATATGAGTCTAATCGTTGTTCTTCTGTTAAATCATCAATTATTATTTTCATTAGTTTTGGCGTATTTATTCCATAAGATAATAATAACTATAGCAAAAACACTTATATTAATAAAAATATCTGAAATATTAAAAACCGGAAAATCAATAAAATTTAATTTAATATAATCTCTCACATATCCAAAGTGTATTCTTTCGTACATGTTTGTTATGATTCCTGAAGTAAGTAGTGAAACTAAAAAAATAGTTGTAAGTTTCAATTGTTTTATATTCTTTAGTGTAGAAAAAATTATTATAACAGCGGCTGCAAGCGAAAAGAGTATTAAGAACAGTTTTGCACCCTCTAATATACTAAAAGCAGCTCCTAAATTTTGTACAAAAACAATATCAATAATTTTGTTAGAAGGTAAAAGCTCCGAATTGCAAATTGCAAAATTAGTCAAATACAAATCAAAAAATATAAAAAATATCATTGTTACAAAAAAGTAAATAATTTTACTTGTTTTTGTCATTTAAGCCCTCTTTGTTTTCAATTTTTAATGCTTTAGTCGGAACTACATTTACTCTGACTACTTGGTAACCAAATCCTACAAGTGCAATGTTAAGTGATAAATCACAAACTTCTGCTTTTGTAAGCCCAATGGAAGCTATTATGTATTCATTTTTTTTGTCGGTGTTAGATGTGAATAAACGTTCCAGAATATTGTCTTCCGGCATTTTTCTGAAAACTTCTTCTGTTGGTTTTTGCGGATATTCAACTTTGTCGTTTGAAATGGAAGCTATTGATATAATTCCTTTAGGAGTTTCAAATTCTAAAGAAGCTGTGTATTCTGTATTTTCTTCTACTTCTTTTGGAGCACTCAACTTAATATCCATATTAACAGCTTCTCCGTACAGCATAGACGTAGACTCTTCTAAAACGGAATCAGATACAACTTTCCATTTGCCGTTTAATTTTTTTAAGTTATAAATGCTGTTTGAAGAACTTTTTAAAACACCGTTCATTTTTTTCGGTATTGAAATATCTGCATCAGATGTTTCGATGAGTTCTACGGTTGCATTATTTTTATCAATTTTTATATTTTTTATTTTTATCCCATATTTTATATTATCGTATGTATTCCAAATATCAGTAACAAGTTTAGAGTAATCTTCATAATTTAAACCGTCTGAATTTTGGTAGCTTTTATCGTAAGTAGAAATGAAGTTTGTAAAATCTTCTTTGTTTGCGTATTTAACTTGTGAATTAAGAACAGATTTTACTGCTCTAATGTCATTTTTTGTAACAATTTTATTTTTAAGCAGTGCAAAACTATTATCCGCAAAGGACGGAGAAGACATAAAAATCAGCAAAAATAATATATTCAACAATTTCTTCATAGATACATTATATCCAAAAATAAAAAAACATGAATAATTTATATATATGACTTACATTTTTTGTCATAATATGCTAAAATTAATAAAACAAAACACGGAGATATTATGCCAAACATAGATTTAGATAATGAATTTCTTGATTTATTTTTTGGAATAACAAATTCTGATGTTCCAAAAGAATTAAATCCGGTTGTATTAAAACGCCAGCTAATAGAAATAGTGGATGTGATGAGGGATTTAAGTGCAAATTCCAAAAAACCTTATATAAGTAAGGCTTTAGGGAATGCAAGTGAAGAAGATGAGGAAGAAAAAGGTCCAGCAATATTAGTTGTTGACGATTTGGGTGTTATAACATACCAGTTAAAAGTTTTATTATCAAGATTTGATTATGATATAGATTGTTCTCAAGAAATTTATGATGCTGTAGGAAAGTATAAGAGACGTCATTATAACTATGTAATTATGGACTTATTTATTCCTACCGAAAGAGAAGGTTTTATTTTGCTGACTGAATTAAGAAAAATGGCTCAAATGTCAGGTAAAAAGACTGTTATTGGAGTAATAACGGCATCCCCGAGAAAAGAAATAGAACAGCAGTGTAAGGCAAGGGGTGCTGATTTCTTCTTGGAGAAAAGTAATGATTGGCAAAATTCATTGTTTGCTGTAATGGAAGAATACATTAAAGAAGAGCGCGGGGAAGAAGAGGAAGATTATTAGGAAATGGAACAGAAATCTCTCTTTGCTGTAATATCACCGATTATGGCTGGTCCATCGAGTTCTCATACAGCAGGAGCTGTCAGACTTGGACTTATGGCTCGTAATATTTACCCGAATGAGATTGTTTCAGTAGAGTTTACCATGTATAATTCTTTTGCAACCACAGGCTTTGGACATGGTACGGATAAAGCTCTTTTGGCAGGTCTTCTTGGACATTCTGTAGATAGCAAAAAGATTAAAAATATTTTTGAAACAGAAACCGGTGTAAAATACTATTACAGATATCTTCAGGATATTTCCAGACATCCGAATTCTGTAGATATTTTAATAAATAATGAAATGTTAATAAGCGGTGATTCTGTAGGAGCCGGTGAGATTAAGATTAATAAAATAAATGGTTTTTCTGTTAATTTAGACGGAAGTTATGATTCGCTCATTATTATGTACAAGGATAAGCCAGGGATGTTATCTGTTGTTAGTACTTTAATACAAAAACAGAAGATTAATATAGCATCTTTACATTGTGACAGAGCATCAAAGGGTGGTACGGCTTCAATGTGTGTATCATTGGATATACCAGTGGGGGAAGATATAGTAGAAAAAATTAAAAGCATTAGCGATGTATTTTATGCAGCAAGTATCAGGAAACTAAAATAATTATGGGAATTTTATCATTTGAAGAATTAAAAGCGGAATGTAAAAAGAATAATAAAACAATTGTTGATATCGCGCAGGAAGAAGAAGCGAAACTGACAGAAACTTCTGTTGATGTAGTAAGACTAAAAGTGTTAGAAAATCTTTTGGCTATGAAAGATGCAATTCAAAACGGAATGAAATCGACAGAAAAATCAGTAAGTAACTGGTGTGGTGATGATTGCGTCAGAGTATCGCAAAGATATAAAGTAAGACCGGCACTTTTTGGAAAAACATTTGAAAAGTTTACATCGTATGCACTGGCAACAGCAGAAGAAAATTTAAGAATGGGCAGAATTGTTGCTTGCCCGACAGCAGGGTCTTGCGGTATTGTTCCGTCTGTGTTGATAGCGGTAGCGGAAGAAGAACAAATGTCGCAAGCTGACCAAATAGATGCGCTTATAACAGCAGGTTTTGTAGGTTTGATTGTATCTAACAGGGTGCAATTGGCAGGAGCGGTTGGAGGATGTCAGGCTGAGTGCGGAGTTGCTTCAGCAATGGCAGCAGCCGGAGTTACACAAATGCTGGGCGGAAATGTTGATGAAATACTGCAGGCGACGGCACTTGCATTGAAAAATATATTGGGATTGACTTGTGATCCCGTTTGCGGTCTTGTAGAGGTCCCTTGTATTAAAAGAAATGCGTTTTTGGGGATTCACGCTGTTACTGCGTGTGAGCTTGCGTTATCCGGTGTTGAGAGTAAAATCCCTCCCGATGAAGTTGTGGATACATTAAAAATAACGGGACAGTTGATGTCACCTCTTTTAAAAGAAACTGCTCAGGGCGGACTGGCAAAGACAAAAACGGCAGAAGAACTGGAAAAAACTTTAAAACAAAATTTTAGCAATAATATTGCTTGAAAAAACATCTGATATCAATTATACTGTCTTATGCGCACATTGAAGTGATATATAAGATTAGTATCCATGGGGATGGAGCGACTTTGACGCCTTTACAGCGAGCGGAGCCGTTATCATTCAAATAAAATCCATGGGGATGCACCGGCTTTGACGTTGTGATTGGTAGATCCGGATTGCGAGTCCGAGAGCTGTTCTCGGTTATCAACGGGCAAAACAAATTAAATGACAACAATGTTGTTTCAATGGCTGATTTCAGAGCAGCTAAAGCTGCTAGACTTGCTGCTTAATTGTAGCAAACAGCCCATTCTTCCTGACCAGCTTGCCGTCGGGGTTAAGAATGACCGCATGCAAGACGCAGTACTCAAATGATGGTATGAGTATCAAGTTTAACCATTGGAGGTTAGGCTTCCGTAAAAAGTCTTTGACTTTGCTCAGGTTTTGTAATTTTCCTTGCTAATGTCGAGATAATAAGTTACTACACTCGTAGACGTCAGTTTTTATCCGCATCGGACGCGGGTTCGACTCCCGCCATCTCCACCATTTAAAATGACTTTTCAAGAAAGTCCTTTTTTTTATGATAACTACCTTTTTTCGGGTATAACCTTTCCGGACAGTTTGGATGCGATTTTATCGGCTGTGTTTTATTGAGTAGTTTGGTCGGAAGAAAACAAATGTAGGTTGGGGTTTCTACCCCAACACCACTAAATTGTAGCGGTCGGAACATAATT
>Ga0247610_10004806_pt1 | contig 14360 bp, 25 predicted proteins | sample 174DNAGHGhighgp2_FD_193483 | JGI IMG/M metagenome (GOLD analysis project Ga0247610, IMG submission 193483) | Sheep rumen microbial communities from Palmerston North, Manawatu-Wanganui, New Zealand - 1742 DNA GHGhigh gp2 | ecosystem: Host-associated > Mammals > Digestive system > Stomach > Rumen... | reverse complement strand
GAGGGCGCATGATGGCCAGATATGTACAGGTCGGCGTGATGGCCCATCGGGATCCGATTACGCAGGAAGTGGTGGATGAAGTGCCGCTGTACGTGGACACGGACTACAAGCCCTATACGCCGATGAGTGAAAACGAAAGGAAACAGCTGGTCATGGATCTGGCAAAGAAGTTCAGGAAAGCCATGAGAAAAGAAAACCTTCGCGAAAGCGAAGCATCATGAATGGAGGATAAAAATGAGCAAGTACATTATCAAGCGGGAAAAGGGGACCGACTTTGATGGAGAGGAAAACGTACTGGACGGGGACGCAGCCATCGAATGCGACGGGTTCCTGCTGATCACATTCAACAAGGACGACAAACCGGACGCGGTGAACTGGCAGGGAATCAGCACGGACATGCTGCTGAAGTTTCTGAGCATGAAAGATAGCGTGGCGATGAAGATCCGATCGGCAGCGATGATGGCGGAGGCTGAAATTAGGGCACGGGCCATTAACGAAAAGGCGAACGTGCTGGCTGCCGAGGAAAGAGTACGGAAGATGTTGGACGAATGAGGAGGCAGGAAAATGAACGGCAAAAAGAAACCCACTGACGACGGCCATCATCAGCGGGGGCGCGCATAAAGCGCAGAAAGGGGAAATCTCATATGAAGTATAGCATGAACACAGACACAAAGGCAAGGCTCCTGCTGATCGTCGTTGTCGCGGCGCTGATCGCCGGGGCCATCAGCTATCTGGTGACGGGAAATGCGGAGGATGAAGGCACATGCTGGATCCTGTGCAAGCCCGGGAGCCAGGTAAACATCCGGATCAGCCCGGACAAGGATGCCGCGAGCTGCGGCTTTCTGGAGTGCGGGGACAGCTTCCAGACGGACGGAGAGAGCCGGAACGGATGGATCCGCGTGCTGGACAGGGGCGAGAGCGCGGAGGCGTGGGTATATGCCGGATACGTGGTGACGGAAGAGCCGGTGGGAGTCTTCCAGAACTACGTTGTAACGGCGCGGAAAAGAGTAGCCTGCCGGCGGTGGGTGAACGGGCCGCAGGTGAGCACGCGGCCATGGCTGAAAAACGGGACGGAGGTCACGGTGTTCTACACGGCGGGAGAATGGGCCGTGACAGGCCTGGGCTATGTGCAGACAGAATGGCTGGAGGCAGACCCGTGAGCGTGAGGATTGAGAAATACGACCGGTACGTGGTGTACCGGAACGGGCAGTACCTGATGGGCGCGGGAGCGGGCAACAATGTGCGCTGGAGCACCAGCCCGTGGGACGCCTGGTGGAAGAAAGAGAGGGATATTGTGCGCCGGGTGGCGTGGGAATTCGGCGCGCATGTGAGGCAGTTCAATCCCGTCAGCGGCGAGGTTCGGTAAGGAGGCGGGCACGTGAAGCTGGGGAACGATTTGAAGCAGGACAAGCAGTGTCCGGTGTGCGGAAAGGATATCTATTTAAGGGACCCGACAACGTGGGCCTACCGGAGAACAGAACGGTGGAAAGCCGTCTATTACTGCTCATATGGCTGTATGCGTGCAGCGGAGAGAAAAGAGGGCAACATGAAAGCAAAATACGCTGAGATGATCGATGTGGCCATTGCCTGTATCGAAAAGGGCGAGGATCCCGTGGAGGCTTTCGAAAAGGCAGGGATGGAAAAGCCGCTGACATTCTACGGGAGCATGAAGGCCTGGGCGAGGAAGTACGCGCCGGACAAATATTCGAAGCTGCCGAAGAACCGGCAAACATGGAAAAACAGCCTGAAGCAGGAAGAGCCGGAGACGGCGGAGGACGCCATGGCCGGGATGAAGAATGCGGCGGAAGCCTTTCTGGGAGCGATGCCGGAGGCGGAGGTCACGAAGGTGGATAAGCTGCCGGAGGCGGAAGACAGGCCGGCGGTGGAACTGGTCTATGATCCGGGCATCGCGGAGGAATACCGGCGGGAGCAGGCAGAGAAGCAGGCGGCGGAGGACGGGAAGATCACGAAACCGGTTTGCTTTGACGGGCTGACGGTGCGGGAGGTCGAGGGCGAATTCGGGAAATACCGGCGGGAAATGGAATACGGAAAGGAGTTCATCAGGTATGAAGGCCTGGATGGAGGATACGCTACCATGCGGCCGTGGGAATGGGCCGGATTCATGAAAGAGCTGAAAAAGGCTGCGGCGGTGCTGGGGGTGAGCGTGGATGAGGCGTGAAATGCCGGACCGGACGCGCATCGCCGGATACTGGGAGACCCAGGGCGTTTATCCGGACGTGGTGGCGGTGGCCATGAGCGACGGAACCGTGATGCGGTACAGGCAGGAAGCCGGGGAGCATCCCGGTTTCCTGCGGGCGATGGAGATCCTGCACGGATGGCGGGCAGGGAAGCATGATGAACGGAGGGATACATGATATGGGCGTTGTCACGCGGAGGAAGGTTCTACTTGAATGCCTGGAGAGGCTGCGGATGGAGCGGAACCGGTTCAGCATGCTGGGGCAGGGACTGACGGCCCGGCCGGGATTCCTGGATGAATTCGCGGAGGCCCAGAGCAAGGTCGATATCCTGAAGGACGTTATTCATTACTTTGATACAGAGGCCGGGGAACGAGGGATCGCGGACTGGCAGAGGCAGGAAATGGAGGATCCGGAACGGATCCGGCGGGAAGCGATGAAGTTTACGGAGGAATAGGATGCCGGATCAACGCAAACCAACGCAAAAAATAATGCGTTGGTTTGCGTTGAAGCGGGAAGGTCGGTGAAGTGAATGGATGAACTTATTGATGTTCTTAACCTGATTCACAGCGATTTGACGGTAATTGCCGCTACGCTGATTTGTTTTGTACTGTTTAAGGACTGCCGCGGTTATAGCCATTCTGGAATTGTTGATGAATTAAAAAATATAAAGTCAGCAATTGTGAGAAATGCGGACAGGAGGTGAAGTGGATGAAATGTGACAGATGCCCATACCGGCCGGAGAGGAGCGAGGCAGGAGATTATCCTGACTGCTTCGCCGGTGAAGAGGATCAGAGGGAATTCAAGGATGGAAGTTACGGATGTCGGTTCACACGAAAGCAGCTTGACCGGATGTATGAGGAATATTCGGAATACCTGGGCGATATGGGAACGGATATGGGTGTGGAATATGATTTCAGGAACAAGGGCTGGAACCTGCAAACTGCATTATCAAACATGATGCACATGGTCGGGATGTGGCCGGAGGGTGTACGCCATGCGTATAAGCGGCACGGGAAGATTTTCTACAGACCATACCGGAATTACTGGGCGGGTGCGAACAAATATCTGGACTATTTTAGCGGGGCAGTCGGGATCACGGAAAAGACAGAACCGACAGAGTCAGAAAAGCTGCCGGTTTACAGGTTGACAAACTATGGTCTGCGGTTCCTTGGCAGGCACATAGGCGTGATGATCTATCCAGAGGAGGATTAACTCATGAGCAAACGCGCAGATGATAACTGGGGAATGGCGTGGAGCCGGGAAACGGAAATGGAGTGCGGGATTGCGCTTCAACATCTGGCGGCCTGTGTATGGGCGAAGTGGGAGAAAGCGTTTACCGCGAACAAATACCCGGACATGGTGGGACTGGGTGAAGTACATGATACGTGGAACATGATGTACCAGGATATGAAAGCGCTTTACACGCTTGAAGAGCTTGTGAATGACAATTATAAAGCGGTCATTATTGAAAAGGACGGGCCTGGCATGACGAACCAGGCGGGTTCGGAGGGTGACGATGCCTGACAGAGAGAAGATAATAAATCAGATTGATGTTGATATTCAGAGAGCGGAACGGACAGGTGAAATGCTTGTTCATATCGGACGGAAAACGGCAAAGGATGCTCTTTCCATGCTGAAAGAGCAACCGCAAATCGTCCGTTGCAGGGATTGCAAACACAGACCCAAAGAGACGAATGAATTTGATCTTGAGTTTCCAGAAGGCAGTAAATGCCCCTGCCAATGCTCAGACGATGAATACTATTCATGGTATCCAGAAGATGACTGGTTCTGCGCGGATGGAGAGAGGAAAAACGATAATGCCTGACAGGGAGAGCATAATCAAAGAATGGGAAGCGGTTCTCAGCCGTGACCCATTGGATGTCACGTGGGACTTGATTGACGACACTGTTAATCTGCTGAAAGAACTGGAGCCAAGGCTGATGACGCTGGAAGAGGTCAAAGCCTTTGGATGGGATTACTGCTATTTGGAAGAAGAACGCTTGCAGGGAAAAGAATACCGGAGCGTTTGTGGTGACTATGCGTTGACATGCATCACATGGCCATGCATTACCTCAATGCGGATTCAGTACGGCGATGACAGCTATGGTAAGAAGTGGCGGTGTTGGTCTGCAAAGCCAACGGACGAACAGCGACGGGAGGTGAAGTGGGAATGAACGACTGGAAAGTGCAGGTACAGTCACTGATCGATCACATCAAAACGGCAGTTGATGTTGACCAGTGGGCTAAAGAGATGGCAGAAGAACTGCTGAAAGAGCAGGAACCAGTGAAGCCGGAGCGACAGCATTCCGGCGGCACAACATGGTGGAATGTCTGCGGAAACTGCCGGACTGCTATCAATCCGAATGACAAATATTGCCACGAGTGCGGAAGAAAGGTGAAGTGGGAATGAGAGAAATGAACAAACTAAACAGAACAACAACCTGCAGAGGGTGCGGGGCGCCGATTGCCTTCATTAAGACGGTGAAGGGGAAAAGCATGCCGGTGAATCCGGATGCGGTGTATTTTGTTCGGGGCGGGGAGTTCAACGTTGTGACGCTGGACGGGGAAGTGTTCCGCGGACGGGCGCCGGGACCGGGAGAGGACGCCATGATCGGATATGTGAGCCATTTTGCCACATGTCCGGAGGCGAATGGATTCCGGAAAAGGCAGAAGAGCGAGAGAACAAAATGAAATCATGCCTGCATCTTTCCGATAAAGATGCGGGATCCATGCCGGGCAGTGTGGCGGAGGCATCCTATAAAAATAATGAAGAAAGGATTGCTCCCCTTGCGTCATTTAAGGATGTGCCAGCCTCCGCGGCGGGTTCAATTCCCGCCACCGGCACTTATGTCGGAGTAGCTCAGTTGGCAAGAGCTTGAGGCTCAAGACCTCGCGTGTCGCCGGTTCAAGTCCGGCCTCCGACACCAGGGCACCAGACAGCCCAATCGTTTTCCTCCTAAAGACGCCGGCGGAGGGTCAGCCTTCGAAACCGGGGGATCGGCTCCCCGTTGTAAGGCTTGTAATGAGTATTAATAAATTGCAAAAAGATCCTTCGACTTCGATCAGGATGACAGAGGGAGAAGAGATCGATAACAGCCAGCAATCCTGAAATTGATGAGGGATGGCGGAAGGGGGTCCGGGGGAGAGCGCACGCGGTTTCCCCCGGGGTAGCAGCAGGAAGGAGGGCACAGCATGGCAGGGTGGGAGTATGAAGACCTGTTTGACGTGCTGCCCGCCGGAGGGCTGATGAGCGAGTTCTGGAAGCGGCAGGCCACGGAGACGCTGCGGGGAAGCATGGGCTACCGGACGCAGACCACGAAGGCCGGAGACAGACTGGAGGCAGCGATATATCCAATCTTCGGCAGAAGCATGGAGCAGACGGCGAGGCGGGCGAAGCAGAACCAGACGCCGGAGAGGCAGAAGCAGCTGAACATGCGGCGGTCAAAGCACTGGTTGATCCTGATGTTGGAAACCAACTTCAGGGCGGAGGAGGACATCCACGTCACGCTGACCTACCAGGACGAGCCGGATCTGGAGCGGCTGCAGAAGGACCTGCGGAATTTCTTCGGACGAATCCGGCGGCTGCGGGAGAAGCGCGGGCTGCCGGAGCTGAAATACATCTACGCCATCGGCCATGACAAGGATCAGCGGCCGCACATCCATGTGGTGATGAACGGCGGGATCGACCGGGATGAGCTGGAGAAGAACTGGAAAAAGGGCAACAGCAGGGCAAAATACCGGCGGGGCGTGGCGAACACCTACCGGCTGCAGGATTACGGTGCAGGACTGCAGGGCATGGCGAGCTACCTCTTCCGGCAGAACGAGAAGGCCAAGGACAACGGAGAGCGGGACGGCGTGCGGATGTGGAACGGCAGCCGAAACCTGAAGAAACCGAAGATCCGAACCAGCGACACGAAGATGTCGAACCGGCGGGTGAAGATGCTGGCGCTGGATTTTGAGGCGGTGGCGGCGGAAATCATGGAGAAGATCTATCCGGGCTACCGGCTGGAGCAGGGGAAGGTATTCCTGTCCGATATCGTGGACGGGGTTTATATACGCTGTGTAATGCGGAGGATGAAGCCATGAGATATGTGCCATGCTGGAGACAGATCGGGATCAGCAAAGACCGTTATATCGAACTGCTGCATTTCTGCAGGCAATACGCGGAGTGGCAGATGGAAGCGGCAAGCATGCTGGGCGTCAGGAGCATGCAGATGGACGGGCAGCCACACGGGACGCGGAAAAACGATCCTGTGGCAGTTGCTGCGGAACGCCGGGAGTGCCTGATGAGAAAAATTGAGATTGTGGATAATTGCGCCAGGGCGGTAGGCAAAGGCGAATGGTACGCGGCGATTATCCAGAATGTCTGCATGGGGCGACCATACACGATGATTGAGGCGGCATTACTGCCGACGTCAAATAAAAACGTCTTCTTTGCGCGTCGAAGGGAGTTCTTCGATCTGCTGGACAAAAAGACGCAAAAATGAATTTGATACTCTATGGGGAATAAAAACATGATATTGTGATACCGTCGGAAGAATGCGATAAGGCATTCACCGGCATTGGCAGCTCACGATTGAGGGCTGCTGTTTTTTGTTCACAATCTGGAGCATGGCCGGCATCTCCTGCGCCGGTTGATGGGTTGCACGTAAACGGCGAGGTGGGTCCGGTGCATGACGAAAGCATCGAAGCGTTCTACGTTTCGTGGACGTGGCGCAGGTGCAGGAAGGCATTTGCTGAATCAAAAGGCAATCTGTGTGAAAGATGCCTGAAGCGAGGAATAATAGAGCCGGGGAGCAAGGAAAGGCCTCTGGAAGTCCACCACAAGAAGCCATTGACGGCTGACAACGTGAAGGACCCGGCGGTAGCGCTGAACTGGGACAATCTGGAGCTGTTGTGTAAAAAGTGCCACGATGAGGAACGCCAACACGCGACGAAAAAACGGTGGATGATCGGGGAGGACGGGAGCGTGATGCTCCGGACAGGCCCCCCTATGTCGAAGCCGATGCCAAAGCCGGCGCAGGGCCGCGGGTGAGGTAGAAAAAGCGCGCCGAGGTCGCGGGGGACGCGCGTCCACGGGCGCGCGACAATGAAAGGACGGCCCCAAAACGCTGCAAAAACGCAGCGTTTTTTGATGGATTTTCGGGAGGATTCGCGGATGAAGAAAGCAGATGCCAGGATCTCCGCGGACATCGCGGAGGAATTGCCGGAGATAACCAGAGAGAAGGCAAAGAAACCGGCACGGAAGGCCGGGACGGGTACGAAAAAGAAATCCGGACGGGCGAAGGCGCGCAGCGGAAGCGAGAAGCTGACGCCGGCGGCGCTTTACAGGAAGATGATCGCATTCGGGAAGATCTACCAGGTCGAAAAAGAGCAGGATTTCATCGAGGCTGCGCGGATCTATGCGGAGGAGGCCGGTCTGATCGACCAGATGCGGGATAAGATCGCGGAGGACGGACTGACGGTGGAGAAGACCTACAAGACCGGGAGCGTGGAGGTGGCACATCCGCTGCTTAGCGAACTTCCGCGCCACGTGGAGAGTGCCAATAAATGCCTGGCGACGATCGGGAACATGATCGGCGAGCGGGGCACGAAGAAAGAACGGGCGGCGCGGGATCTGGACGCCTTCCGGCTGCACTGAGGCGGAGGCCGGGGAAATGGCAAAAACCGGCATTAAATCGGTCGCGGAGCTGACCGCGGAGAGCGCGATTCTGGGATACTGGAACGAGATCAACAGCGGCGGGGTCAACGTCGGGAAATGGATCCGGCTGCTGTATGAGATCATCATCCAGGGACTGGATGAAAAGCGATGGTTTTATGACCGAAGGCTGGCGGAGAACGCGGTCCGGTTCATCCAGCGGTACTGCCATCACTACAAGGGCAAGCTGGCGCCGAAGCGGATCCGGCTGGAGCTGTGGGAACTGTCGGCGATCGAGCTGATCTTCGGTATCGTGGACGGCGAAGGAAAGCGCCAGTTCACGGAAGTATTCTGGCTGATCGGCCGGAAGATGGGAAAGACGCTGCTGGCAGCGGCGATCGCGTGCTACATGGCGTATGCCGCGGGGGAATTCGGCAGCGAGATCTATTTCCTGGCGCCGAAGCTGGACCAGAGCGACCTGTGTTATTCCGCTTTCGAGTTTAACGTCCACGCGGAACCGGAACTTGACGAGATCACGAAGAGCACCAAATATCGGGGACTGATGATCGCCGAGACGAACACCATGGTCCGGAAGCTGGCCTTTACCAGCAAAAAGTCGGACGGCTATAACCCGATGTTCTACTGCGCGGACGAGGTGGCCGCATGGCCGGGCGTGGCGGGGCTGAGGCAGTGGGAGGTCATGGTTTCCGGCACCGGCGCGCGGGAAGAGCCGCTGGGTATGGGGATCTCATCCGGCGGATACGAGAACGACGGAATATTCGACGAGCTGATGAAGCGCGGCACGGCGTTCCTGATGGGGCACTCAGGGGAGCAGCGGATTCTGCCGCTGCTCTACATGATCGACGACATCGAGAAATGGGACGACCTGGAGGAACTGGAAAAAAGCCTGCCGGGGATGGGCGTGAGCGTGAAGCGGTCGTTCATCGAGGACCAGATCAAGATCGCGCATGAGAGCATCAGCAAGGAAATCGAATTCAAGACGAAATACTGCAACCTGAAGCAGAACCTGTCCACCGCATGGCTGAAGGCGGAGGACATCAGCAAGGCCTTCGGATGGCGGAAGCCGATGGAGGAGCTGCGCGGGAAATATGTGGTCGGGGGCCTGGATCTTTCCCAGGTGATCGACCTGACGGCGGCCGGATTCATCTGCGAGATCGACGGGATCCTGTGGATAAAGGCACACTTCTGGCTTCCGAAGAACCGGCTGGAGGAAGCGACCAAGCGGGACGGGATTCCGTACGAGATCTACATCCGGAAAGGGTTCCTGAGCCTGAGCGGCGAGGAACACGTGGATTATACGGACGTGCTGCACTGGTTCATGGACCTGGTGAAGAAATACAAAATCTACCCGCTGATGACCGGATACGACCGGTGGTCGGCCATGGAGCTGATCCAGGCGATGAACGGGAAACACTTCAAGTGCGACAGCGTGACCCAGGGATTCAACCTTTCCAACGTGGCGGACACCTTCGAGAGCCTGCTGCGGGAGGGAAAGATCAGGGACATGGACGACAACGACCTGCTGAAGATCCACCTGGCGGACAGCGCGATGAAAATGGAAAACGCGGCAGACAAGGCACATCCGCGGAAGATGCTGGTGAAGATCAGCAGCAAGGCCCACGTGGACGGAACGGCGATGCTGCTGGACGCGATGGCAATGCGGGTGTTCAACTGGGACAAACTGGGAAGCCGGCTGAAAAACGTGAGGCGAAGCCGGACGGCGGAGGAGAAAACGCCGGAGGAGTGATTGAGAAATGGGAATGTTTGAAAAGATCTTCGGCAGGCGGGAACAGCCGCAAAAGCTGAAAAACGCGCAGATCTTCCGGATGCTGGAAGGATATACGCCGGTCTGGACCACGTGGCAAGGATCGGTGTATGAATCCGAACTGATCCGGGCCAGCCTGGACGCCTGGGGAAGGCACGCGGGAAAGCTGAAGCCGAACATGCGGGGCGCGGCGATGCCGGAAACGCAGAAACGCATGAAGGTGAGGCCGAACGCATTCCAGGAATGGAGCCAGTTCCTGTATCAGGCGGCGACCATCCTGGGCGTGAGGACAAATGAATTCATCGTGAAGACCCGGGCAGACGACGGCACGACAACGGGCATCATCAGCATTGTGCCGGACAGCTGGGAGCTGGTGGAGTATGAAAATGAGCCATGGATCCGGTTTATCCTGCCGTCAAACAAACGCCGGGCGGAGCGACTGGCGGAGGTCGGTATTCTGACCCGGTTCCAGTACAGCAATGAGCTATTCGGCGAGGGCAATGACGCCATGCGGCCGGTGCTGGATCTGATATCGATGCAGAGGCAGGGCATCACCGAAGGGATCAAAAACGGGAATGCCTACCGGTTCTGGGCGCAGAGCGACAATTGGGCCAGCGACGATGACCTGAGCGAGGAAATGGCCAGGTATAACAAGGTGACCTTCGGGAACAAGAAGACCGCCGGGGGCGTGCTGCTGTTCCCGAACACATACAGCGACATCCACGAGATGAAGACCAGCGGCTACACCATCGACAAGGACCAGCAGGAACACATCAAGTCCAATGTGTTTGATTATTTCGGCGTGAACGAAAACATCCTGCAGAACAAGGCCTTCGGTGATGAGTGGCTGGCGTTCTATGAGGGATTTGTGGAGTGGTTCGCGATCCAGCTGGGCGAGGTGATCAGCGGGATGCTGTTTTCTGAGCGCGAGCGGGTCGGATACGGGAATCAGATCTTCTTTTCCAGTAACCGCCTGCAGTACATGTCAAATGAGGACAAGCTGAAAGCGGTGACACAGCTGGGAGACCGGGGACTGGCAACACGCAACGAGCTGCGGGAAATTCTTAATATGGATCCGCTGCCGGATGAGATCGGGAATCAGATCCCGGCCAGAGGCGAATATTACGACGTGACGAATCCGCCGGCAAAGAAGGCCGGGGACGGAGAAAACGGAGGAAAGAAAGATGCCGATGAAAGTAAATGAGCGGGAATACCGGGATATCCGGCTGACAGGGATCGAGATCCGTGAGGCGGAGGACGGCCGGAAGATCGTCGAGGGGTACGCCACAACGTTCGGCGAGGAATACAAGCTGTGGGGAGATGCGCGGTATCAGGTGCTGGAGATGGTGGACGCTCACGCCTTTGACGGGTGCGACATGAGCGATGTCATCATGCAGTATGACCATGAGGGCCGGGTGTTTGCAAGGACCGGGAATGGCACGCTGAAACTGGCTGTGGAGGCGCACGGGCTGAAGATCACCGCAGATCTGGGCGGGACGGAGCTGGGTAGACAGCTCTATGAAGAGATCAAAGGCGGATACACCACGAAGATGAGCTTCGGATTCCACGTGGAGAAATCTGAGCGGACTGTGGAGCAGGATGAGGTGACCGGCAACACGACGGTGCACCGGAAGATCACGAAGATCGACAAACTTTATGACGTTTCTGCCGTATCGCTGCCAGCAAACGATGCGACTGAAATATCCGCACGGAACCTGTGCGAGGGAGTCATCGCGGAGGTTAAGGAGGAGCGCCTTGCCGTTGAGGCACGGGAGCGGAGCAAAAAACAGATTGCCATTATGGCGGAAATGATTTGAGGAGGTAAAAAACAATGAAGTACAAGACTCTGGCGGAAATCGAAACCCGCAAGGCTGCCATCCTGAAGGAGATGGAGCAGGAGGGAGCGGACCTGGACGCCCTGAAGAAGGAAATGGATGAGCTGCGCGAGAACGCCCAGCAGATCCGCGAAGCCGCCGCGAAGGCGGAGGAAACCCGCAAGGCCATTGCCAGCGGAGCGGCCGGCATCAACGTCGGAGAAACCCGCAAGGCTGAAAAGGCCAGGAAAACCGTGGATGAAATCCGCGGAAGCCAGGAATACGTGGACGCGTTTGCGAAGTACCTGAAGACCGGCAAGGACGAGGAATGCCGCGCCCTGCTGAGCACCAACGCCGCCGCGAGCGGCCAGATTCCGGTGCCGGTGCTGGTGGATGACATCATCCGCACCGCCTGGGAAAACAACACCATCCTGAGCCGCGTCCGGAAGACATACTTCCGCGGCAACCTGAAGGTCGCCTTTGAGCGCAGCGCGGATCCCGCATACGTTCACGGTGAAGGCACTACGGCCGTGACTGAGGAAGACCTGAGCATCGGCATCGTCGAGCTGAAGCCCGAAAACATCAAGAAGTGGATCCGCCTGAGCGACGAAGCGGTCGCGATGGGCGGCGAAGCCTTCGTCCGCTACGTTTACGAGGAGCTGACCTACCAGATCGTGAAGAAGCTGTCCGACCTGCTGATCGGCGGCATCGCGAATGCCGGCACCAGCCACAGCGGCAGCGCCATCGGCATCCCGAAAATCGCGGGCGAACCCAGCCTGACCGTCGTTCCGGAAGCCGAAGCAAACCTGACCGACGAAGCTGTAAACCCGGTGGTAATCATCAACCGCCTCAGCTCCGCAGCGTTCAACGCCGCCCGCGTGGCCGGCAACTTCGCCGTCGATCCATATGACGGCCTGACCGTGCTGTACACCAGCGCACTGCCGGCATACGCCAGCGCCAGCGATAACGCAGTGTGGATGATCGTCGGCGATCTTGGTGGCGCACAGGTAAACTATCCGGAAGGCGAGGGCGTCATCATCAAGTGGGACGACCTGAGCGAAGCGGAAGCCGATCTGGTAAAGGTCGTCGGACGTCAGTACGCCGGTTACGGCGTCACCGGCCCCGGACGTTTCTGCAACGTCAAGAAGGCCGCGGCCGTAACGACCTGATAACGGAGGGCTGAGCTGATGAAGCTGAAACTTCTCAGAGCGGCCAGGATCCGGCACGAAGCCGGGGAGATCGTTGAGGTCTCCCCGGCGGAGGCCGGTTTTCTGCTTTCCACGGGGAGCGCGGTGAGAGTGGCGGAGGCGCCTGCAGCGCGCGAAACGCCGGAAGATGCCGCAGCGAAGGAAACGCCGGAGACGGCGACCAGACAGAAGAAAACAACCCGGACGAAGAAGTAAGCAAGGGGGAAGCATGAAAAAGCCGTTCAGACTGCTGATTGCCGTTCCGTGCATGGATTACGTCCATGCAGATTTCATGAAGAGCCTGCTGAACCTGACGGGACACCTGAGCCGGGAAGGGATCAATCACCATGTAGAGATTGCATCCGGAACACTGGTGTATCTTGCAAGGGATAAGCTGGCCTGCAAAGCCATCAACGAGGGGTTCACGCATCTCCTTTTCCTGGACAGCGACATGGTTTTCGATGAGAACATTGTGGAAACGCTGACATTCTGCGGGAAGGATTTCGTGTGCGGCGCCTTTCAGGCGCGGAGGCATCCGTATGGCAAGTGCGTCTACAGCAATCTGGAACCGCTGACGAAAGTGGAACGCTGGGGAATGGAACCGTTCCGGGTGAAGGGCTGCGGGATGGCATGCACGATGATCGGCGCGGAGGTGCTGAAGGAAGTGCAGAGCAAGTACGGCAGCTGCTTCTCACCGGAAACTATCAACGGCGTGAAATTCGGCGAGGACCTGGCTTTCTGTTGGAGGGCGAACAGGATCGGCGCGGAAATCTGGTGCGAACCGACCGCGAGGTGCGGACATATCGCGCACGTTCCGATCTGGCCGGGGGAGGAACCGGCCACATGAAGAGGATTCTGATCTGCGCTCCGCTGCGGCAGGATGTGGACGTATTCGAGGCATACCAGGAAGGGCTGGACAGACTGGAGGTGCCGGAAGGATTCAGCGTGGACCGCTTTTTCGTGGTGAATGACTGTGACGAAGTGATCCCGCATATCCGGGACGCGGAATACATACGGGCCGAAAACGGCGAGGCATATGAGAAGACGCACAACGACCACCTGTGGACGCTGGATCTGATGTGGAAGATGGGCGGGCTGCGGAACATGACGATCCGGAAGATGCTGGACGGCGGGTATGATTACTGGCTGTCAGCTGATACCGACATCGTGCTGGATCCGTGGACGCTGTACCACCTGATCAAGGCTGACAAGGACATCGTGAGCGAAATATTCTGGACTCAGGCACCGAACGGAAAATACTGGTGCAACGCATGGATGGAAGACCAGAGTGCGGGCATGAGCGAGGAATGGAAAAAGCCGGGACTGTACCGGGTGGGGATGACGGGCGCGCTGACGCTGGTGAAGCGCAGGGTGTTCGAGGCCGGAGTGAGCTACGAGCGCATCCCGAATATCCGCCAGGCGCTGAGAGGCGAGGACCGGCATTTTTGTGTGCGCGCGGCGTGCGCGGGCTTTGAGATGTGGATTGACACTCATTGCCCGGCGACGCATCTGTACACGCGGGAACTATTCGAGAAATACAAGGCGGGGAGAAGGTGAGAACATGTTCGCGGAAGTGAAGGCGATGCTGCCGGTGAGCGGCAACGCTTATGATGCGGAGATTATCACGCAGATCAAGGCGGCGGCGCTGGATCTGACACGCACGGCGGAGATTGTGCTGCCGGGAGAGATTAACATCAGCAGGGATGCGGAAAGCGGGGAAATCACCGATGAAAGCAC
>Ga0247610_10004804_pt1 | contig 14362 bp, 10 predicted proteins | sample 174DNAGHGhighgp2_FD_193483 | JGI IMG/M metagenome (GOLD analysis project Ga0247610, IMG submission 193483) | Sheep rumen microbial communities from Palmerston North, Manawatu-Wanganui, New Zealand - 1742 DNA GHGhigh gp2 | ecosystem: Host-associated > Mammals > Digestive system > Stomach > Rumen... | reverse complement strand
AATGTTTGATAAATTAGAATGTTTGATAAATTAGAATGTTTGATAAATTAGAATGTTTGATAAATTAGAATGTTTGATAAATTAGAATGTTTGATAAATTAGAATGTTTGATATTTTATTCAAAATATTAAATGATTTTTTATTCATGATTATAAATAATCAATATGTCTAAATTTATTAATTCATTAGAACATGATTTAAATAAAACAACTCATACTGAAAATGGTGCTCTTAGTTATGTATCAACATTATCTTCAATGCTTGATTTCTTTTCAAAATGTGGAGCATTAAGAGGTAAAAAACAAGAACAATTAAATTATTTCATAAAAGCATACAATGAAAATTCAACATTGGCAGATAAAGTATTATTTTATTCTCGTGATATTAGAAATGGACAAGGCGAAAGAGAGTTATTTAAGAATTGTATTAATTGGTTATCAACCAGACATCCAGAAGCTTTTAAACCAAATTTAAATAAAATAGCAGAATTTGGAAGATGGGATGATTTATATACATTTATTGATACACCATTACAAGAAGAAGCATTAAAAGTAATGAAAGAACAATTTGATAAAGATATTGAAGATTTTAAACAAAATAAACCAATTTCATTATTAGCTAAATGGTTAAAATCTGAAAATACAAGTTCAAAGAAATCAAAACAACTAGCAGCAATTACTAGAAAATATTTCAATATGAGTCCAAAAGATTATAGACAAACATTATCAAAACTTCGTAATCATATTGAAGTCGTCGAAACAAGAATGAGTGCTAATAAATGGAATGAAATTAATTATGAACACGTACCATCAAGAGCAATGAAACAATATACAAAAGCATTTGATAAACATGATGAAATAAGATATAAGCAATATTTAGAAGATGTTAAAAATGGAAAATCAAAAATTAATGCTAGTACATTATATCCATATGACATTGTTCATAAATATTTAAAGAAACAAATTACACCTGAAGAAGAACCAACATATGAAGAATTGTGGAAACATCTACCAAATTATTTTGGTGATGATTTTACAGATAATGTAATGTGTGTTGTTGATGTATCTGGTTCAATGACTTGGGGAAGTGAATGTTCAAATATTATGCCTATAGATGTTGCTATTTCATTGGGTTTATATATGTCAGAACGTAATAACGGACCATTTCAAGATTATTTTATAACATTTTCATCAGAACCTCAATTAGTTAAAATTCAAGGAAACAGTTTGCGTGATAAAATAGATTTTATATCAAGAGCTAATTGGAGTGGTTCAACTAATTTACAGAAAACATTCGAATTAATATTATCTGTAGGAAAGAAATATAATTTGAAAAATGAAGATATGCTAAAGAAATTATTCATAATTTCAGACATGCAATTTGATAAAGCTACATATGATAATTTAACAACATTTGAAATGATTGATACAATGTACAAACAAGCAGGATATATAAGACCAGAATTAATATTTTGGAATATTAATGCTCATAATGATAATCCAGTTGTTAAAGATGAATTAGGTACTTATTTAGTTTCTGGATTGTCTCCATCAATTTTATCACATGCTTTAAAATGTGAAAGTATGACTCCATATGAATTTATGATGGATGTTTTAAATAGTGATAGATATAAAGATATTGTGTAAAAAAATATTAAATCTATTTTTATTTGTTTAAATTTATTAATTTGTTAAAATAAAAATTGATTAATTATTCAAATATAATAAAATGAATCCAGAATTAATTTTCAATGAAATTCAACAATTATCTTATGATGAATTAATTAATAATTATAATTATTATTGTTCATATTGTCAATTAATATTTGATAAAGGTAATAAAAATGATAAGCAAATAGCAGGTAAAATTATTAATTATCTACAAATAACAACTGGAAAAGGTCGTAATGTAAAGATATAAAAAATAATAAATCTATTTTTGTTTATTTCATATTTCACTTTGATTTCATATTTTTCATCTCAATTTATATTTCATTTTTAATTTTCATCTCAATTTATTTTCAATTTTTAATTTTCATCTCAATTTATTTTTAATTTTTAATTTTCATCTCAATTTATATTTCATTTTTAATTTTCATCTCAATTTATTTTTAATTTTTAATTTATAATATTAGATAAATTTATTTTTCATTTTAATTTATATTTCACAAATTTAATTTAATAAATTTCACAATTTACAAATTTCACATTTCACAATTTACAAATTTCACATTTTAATTATTCAATCTCTCATTCATATTCACAATTTCATATTTCATATTTTAATAATCACCAACATTTAATTTTGTTGTCAATCTGCCTAATGGATTTGTTTGTTGATATAATCCACAATAATTTTTAATAAATCTAAAACAACCATTAGTTTTTGCTGATTGATGGCTTAAAAATGTTTTTCCATCATCTTTAATATCTTCAGCTTGTGAATAATATAAAACTTTAATTCCATTTGAATTATCATTTGATGTAAATGTTGAATATTCAAATAAATATTCAGTTTTTCCATCTTTGATTTCTTTAATTAACATTACATATGGCATTTCGATATTCATAATTTTTTCACTACCAACATTTTTAATTGCTTCATTTATTTTTGGATTATCACTCCATGCTGTTCTATTAATCATTCCTAATGTATCAAAACTAAATACAATTAAAGTTCCTGGCTCTTTTTCAGCAATTTTATTTAATGTTCCTTGAGCTCTATTTCCATCCACATCAACAAATTGAATTGATGAATTTGTACCTTCAATAAAATCAATTGGATTGCCTGAATCTGAAATAAATATTCCTGGTATTGTTAAATCATTAGTTGATATTTTTCCAAATGCTCTAACAAAATTTTGATATAATGAATCAATATTATTTATTTTTGTTTGTGGTAATTTCTTTAAATCTATTAATACTAATTTACCATCATTTAATTCAATTTCTGAATTTAATTTTAAATTTGAATTTGAAAACATTGTTAGTGAATCTGATATATAATCATTATAATCAACCATATTTAATGTATCTGAATGTATCATTGCTCCAATAATTGGACATTCAATATTCATAAAACATGAAACATTATTACTTATAGCATGTATTTCCTTTTTTGTTTGCTCATCTTGAGAATCAAATTTAACAACATTTAAAACTTCTTTAGGATTCAATGCTTTCAAATTATTCAAAGCATATTTTAAATATCCTTTTTGAATTCTATATATTGCTAATAATTCTGGATGTCTTAAAATATAATTTAATATTTCAGATTCTAAAACATCACACAACATATTTATATTTGTAGTATAATATTTATATATGATATAAAAGAATCTATCATCATAAATATAAGTATCAGATGTTAATTCTCCAAATGTAGCTGAATATAATTTTGCTTTTAAATTTTCAGTTGATATAGCATAAACAACAGAATTTTTAATTTTATTTATTTCATCAGTACTTAAACAATTTCCAAATTTATATTTGTATTCGACATTTACTTTTGATAATGATATTGGTTGTGCTGATGCTAATGATTTATTAAGAGCATTTATAGAGCTTTTATTTAAATTTAATTCATTTTTAAATTTAATATTCCATGCTTTAATATCATTAGTAATACCAACAGCTATATTATTTGGACTATGTAAATTTCTAACTACGCAATTATTTGACCTATTATGCTGTCTTTTACAACATGTGTAATTAAAATGATATCTATTGAGAATTGGTCCATCACCTGCTGAAGCTTTACCACTAGCAACAATATCTGAATTTTCAGCACATTCATATTCTATATTATCACTTCCATATCTTCCTATATTATGGTCATAATGTAATTGTTTATTTGTTGAATCTCTATGATATAAATCATAAACATCAGTATGTCCTGGCGCTCTTGATGCTATTCCTGTTCCATGTTCTCTACTACAACCTTTACAATAAGCACCCCATCTATTAGGATTATATGTTAAATGACCACTATATTCAACTGTGAGTGATTGTTTATCAACTTTGATTGTATCTATTTTTTTAGAATATGTTGATGTTGTTGGTGCTTTTAAAAATGGTGTCTTTTTATATTTGTCATTAATTTGAAATTGATGAATATCATCGAAAATAATTTCATATGATTGTACAGCATCACTAACAATAAAGTTTGAACTTATTTTAGCAATATTTTCAGCTATAATAGTATTAGCATTTGTTGATTTTGTAGTTAATAAACCTGTTGAATTAATTGATGTACTAATAAATGGATATGACCATGGAGATAAATTATCTATAGGATAAGAATTTGAAATTGATGTTGAAGTAAAATATGTTGGTATATATGATACATTTTCCATTGCTGAAGGATTATAAACATTATCAATTGAACTAAAATTATTAAAATAAGTTCCTGCTGTTGCTTTTGGGACATGTGTAAATAAATCATGATCTGAAATAAAATCATTAATTATATTTGGAATTATTAATGATGATACAAGTGATGCTTTTAATTTATTATCTTGAATAAATATTGAATTAAATAAATTATAATATTCAGTTTGATTATTATATTTATTTGATTTATTAAATTTACGGTCAATTGTTTGGAAAATAAAATTATTCATATTTGATTTAAATTTATGAACAGTTGGAGAATTAATTTCACTATGAATACTATATAAACCATATGATTTAAAATAATCTGCTTCATTTTTTGGTTTATCTAATGGATTTTCTGATAATAATTTGGCATCTTGAAGTGTTGCTAAACTTTGATATACTGGTAATGTTGGATCTGATGAATCGATAAAATTAAAATGAGATACAGCATTTGTAATATGATTTAATATTTTCCAATTTGATAAAGGAGTATTAAACATTGTTATATAATCAAATTGAGGAGTTGAATCTGTTCCATTAAATTTAACTTTTACATTTGTAGGTTTAATTAAATCTTGATTTGTTTTTTCTGGAAGTGATAATGAAAATAATGATTCATTTATTTTTGGTGTTGATTCAACAAATTTATAATATTGTTTTGCTAATTGTTCCTTTGTTGGTTTTGTTAATTCTTGTGTTGTTAATTTAAAATCTGTTATTGGACATTGTGTATTTTTAAATGTATATTTTGTTAAATTTGAATAATCTCCTTCTGTTGCTTTATATGCTTCGGTTGGATCTAAATTTAATGTTTTAGCAAAATCTTTTTCAGTGGTTGTTAATTCATTTTCAAGTTGTTCCCGCGTTTTATTAGGATTTATTTTTACTGATGATGACATTTATTATTTTCAAAAATATAAATATTTAAGATGAATTGAATTAAGAATCAAAATGTAAAATTAAATGTGAGATTGAAATTAAATGTGAGATTGAAATTAAAATTAAATGTGAGATTGAAATATAAAATTAAAATTAAATGTGAGATTGAAATTAAAATTAAATGTGAGATTGAAATTAAAATTAAATGTGAGATTGAAATTAAAATTAAATGTGAGATTGAAATTGAATTAGATAAAATTAAAATATGAAATATAAATTGTAAATTAAAATAAATTTAGAATTAAATTGAGATTGTAAATTAAAATTAAAATATGAAATTAAATTAAAATTGAGATTGTAAATTAAAATAAATATAAAATTAAATTAAAATATAAAATTGAAATATAAAATTAAAATAAATATGAAATATAAATTAAGATTGAAATAAATATAAATTAAAATATGAAATATAAATTGTAAATTAAAATAAATTTAAAATTAAATATGAAATATAAATCAAATAGAGATTAAAAATTAAATTAGAATTAAAACACAAATAAATAAACTAAATCAGACAAAATTATATTTTTTATTTCAAATTAACTAAAAATGACATTTAATTTAAATTCATTATATTCTAAATTATATTTACAAAATAAAATTAATATACCACCAATACCAAAATTAGTGCCAGAAATTAAAGAAAATTTTGAAAAATATAAATATACTCATTCTATTAATGATTTATTAAATGAAGATATAATAAATTTAAATTTAAATAAGGAAGAAGAAAATCAAAAATTATTTAATTATGTTGATAAATCAAACATTGATAATTTATTTAATATAATATATTATGTATGTATTAATAATTATATAGCATTTATAAATAATGAAAAACCATATAAATATAAAATTGTTAATGATTTAGAATCAGTTATATTGAAATTTCATTTAGTTAAAATTTATATTGGAGACATTGATAATATTAAAAATTCTGATAATTATGAAATAATAGATATGATGAAAAATAAAATGAATGATATATTTACAACAAATAAATCAAAATCAAATTATCAAGAATTTAAAGAAACTGTAGGTAAAATATATTATGATATAAATAAATATTCATTAATACATCCTGAATATATTTATCTTCAAAAATTATGTATTTATATTATTTCAAATGTAATGAATGATTATTATAATTTAACTTTTGAAAAATATATGATTGAATTAAATAAACAAATACAAAATACAATTAAAATAATTTGTAATATTGATAATTCATTTATTGATTACATTAATAATGTTAAATTAAAATATCATTTATTAAATTTAAATAATATTTATACTGAATTAGAAATAGAATTTAAAAAAATGAATATAAGAAATATAGATAAAGAAAATGAACTTATCAAATATTTATTAAAATCAAAAATTAATTTGAAAAATGAAAATGTCAAGATTAATTTATTAATTATAAAATGGATTGCGCGACATATTTTAAATTATTTTAATAAAATTGAAATTTATATTTATCATTCAACAAAAGAATATTTTGAATTAATTAATATATATGAATTAAGAATTAATGAAGCTATATTTATATTGTATCATTTATTTTATTTTATTAAATATTCTACTGATTTAATGATGAATAATTTAAATGAATATGATAAAATTAACAAAACAATTAATATTAAATATTATGAATTGATAGAAATTAATGAAGTTGAAATATTAAATGAAATTATTAATAATATTGATTGTTTAATTGATAATAATCAAACACAAAATATAAATCAAACACAAAATATTAATCAATTGAATGAAAATATAAATCAAACACAAAATATTAATCAATTGAATGAAAATATAAATCAAACACAAAATTTAAATGAAGATATTAATCAATTAAATGAAGATATTAATCAATTAAATGAAGATATTAATCAATTAAATGAAGATATTAATCAAACACAAAATTTAAATGAAGATATTAATCAAAATCAAAACATCAATCAAAAATATATTCATAATTTATCAAAATCAATTGATATTAGTTATTGTGACCAATTTTCAAAACTTCCTTCAATTTCTTTAAATTAAATTTATCAACAACTTTAAATCCCATTTTTTCTTTTAAATAATTGTAAATATATAATAATGGTTTATAATTTTCAGAATTATCAAATTCAAATCTATTTAATTTATTTCTATTTTTATCATCAACAACAACATCTAAAACAAAATTAACAACATGATGACAGTTAAATTTTAATTTATGATATGGAATTTGTAATATTTGAGTATATAAATCATATACTTCACCAATTGTCCATTTTTCATTATTTAAATTATAAAGTTCAGTAATTCTATATTTATAATTATCTAATATAAATTTATAATATTTATTAGGTTCAACAATTTTAATATTTGTAATCATATGGTACTTAACATTTCCTTGTTTTTCTAATTCTTCCATTGGTAAATTTTTATAATTAGTTGAATATATTAAAATATAATAGAATTTATTATTTTTTGGATTATGACAATATGCTATTATATCTGTGTGAGAATCTAAATCAGATTTAGGATTTGGCCAAAAATGTGTTATTGACCTTGTTATTCCAATTGAATCAATTATATAATTTGTATATTTTGGTTTTTTAAATAAATATCTTACATTTATAATATTTTCATCACATTTTCTATTTATTATTTCACAAATTATAATGATAATTAAAATTAAAATTAAAATGAATGTTATTATTTGAAATATATCCATTTATAATTGTTTAAAAATATTTCAATTTATTTTCATAATGTTCATTAATATCTATTATTTGTAAAATGTATTAAATAAAGTGATTCAGCAGTTAATGCTGGTCCAATTTCAATTATTTCATTATATATTTCAATATTTGAATTTTGGATTTCATTATGATTTAAATTATTTTGGATTTCATTATGATTTAAATTATTTATTAACATTCAAATTATTTTTGAATAAAAATATTATTTCAATTTATTAATTTAATTTACATTTTAATTTAATTTATATTTCACATTTCAATTTAATTTATCATTTTATTATTTTATTAATCTCACATTTCAATTCAATTTAATTTATATTTCAATTTAATTTACAATTTAATTTATCATTTTATTATTTTATTAATCTCACATTTCAATTCAATTTAATTTATATTTCAATTTAATTTACATTTTAATTTATCATTTTATTATTTTATTAATCTCACATTTCAATTCAATTTAATTTATATTTCAATTTAATTTACATTTTAATTTATCATTTTATTATTTTATTAATCTCACATTTCAATTCAATTTAATTTATATTTCAATTTCAATTTAATTTATATTCAATTTATATTTCAATTTCAATTTAATTTATATTCAATTTAATTTATATTTCAATTCAATTTAATTTATATTTCAATTTATATTTCAATTTCAATTTAATTTATATTTCAATTTAATTTATATTTCAATTTAATTTATATTTCAATTTCAATTCAATTTAATTTATATTTCAATTTATATTTCAATTTAATTTATATCTCAATTTAATTTATATTTCAATTTATATTTCACATTTCAATTTACATTTTACATTCACTTCATCGTAAATGTTATATATTGATTAGTTTCATCTTCATATCCAACATATTTATTATCATCATAAATAATATCTCTATATGGATAATTATCTAAAATATTAATTTTAATAGTATTTCCATTTTCCATTAATAAGTCATCACCAAGTATATATTCATTAGCTCTCATTGAATATTCTTCATTATTTGAATATTTAATAATATAATTAATATTTTCATAAACTGAACCATCTTTAACATTACAATATTTTAAAATAGCACCTTTATCTAAAACATTACTATTTATCTGAGTTCCATTTTTTAAAATAGCAAAATACTGATTAACATTTATTATTAATAATTGTCCAGATACTGTATAAGAAACAATAAATTCATTAGCCATACAATAAACATCAAATATGAATCCATAATATTTATCTACAACTCTATATTTGCTTTTAATTTGACCACTATTATAATTCCATGTTATTTCATTTTCATTTATAGAAGAATTTTCAATAACATAAACTGATGTATTATCATAATATAATTTCAATTTACCACAATTCATTTTTACTTTAAATAATGATTCATCATATAAATCTCCTGTTAAGTCATCTGCTTCTTCATTTTCAATAATTTCACATTCATATTTATTATATAACAACATATCATTAATATTTATATCTTCACCTGTAATTTTTAAATCTTTCAAAGCATTTACAGTAATTAATTTATATTTATTTTCATCCATCCATTCATTATTATCCATATCAAGTGAATTAACATAAGCACTATCTAAAACATTACTAGTTAATAATTTATTTTTAATGTTTGGGTCAATTGATTCAATGTCTGTTATCGAACCAAATGTTTTTTCATCTGTTAATATTGAAACATTATTATTATTAGTAATATCAATTAATATATTATTTACTTTTCTTTTAATTCCTTTAATTTCTTCTCCAGATTTAGTGAATTTAATTAATAAATCAAAATAATTATAATAATTTCTATTATCATAATTAATGGTGTCGTCACTTGTAATATTTGTAATTGGATGAGTATCATAATAAGTAGAATAGAAATAGAAATTAAATGATAATTCATGTGATTCATCATTTTTTATAATTTCAAACAAATAATATAAATCATAATCACCTGAATAATCATCAAGCGCAATATTATTATTAATTGCTAAAATAGAAATTATATCACCTGATGATGGATTTAATCTATATAATTTATTTTCATTTATATCATAACTATAAAAACCCATTTGATATCCAAAATATATTGTATCTTTATTAAATGTAAATATATCATCAGATACATCTTCTCTATAATATCTAAATTTTGTATCATATAAATTACCATTATCTTCCCAAATATAAGCATAATTATATTTATTAAATTTATATTGTTCTTTAATACTTTCTGAAAAACCATTAAAGAAACTACCACTACCATCTAAAATATGATAATTATTATTAATTGGATATTCTTCATTATAATTATCATCTGAATAATCAATAACTTCATAATTTATATTATTTGGATTATCAGTTAATGTGTCTGAAAATATCAATTTATCTGAAACATAAGTATTATTTAAAGCATCAGTTGTTAATAATTTATGTTCAATTAATGGGTCAATTGTTGTATTTTCAATTTCTGTGTTTTCATCTGAAGTCGTTAAAGTTGAGGCAAATTTTAATGAATCATTAATATATGTATCTTCTAGTACTTTTTCAGTCATTAAATTATTATTGAATGCTTCAGTTTTTGAAAATTCAAAAGGTGTTGTTTTTGTATCTGCTAAAACATTAACACTTAATGGTTTTGTTGAAGTTTCAGATGAATCAAATTCAATAGGTTCAGAATTTCCAAATTGATATTTATTTACACCATTTACATTTATAATTTGTAAATGTTCTTTTTCAGAAGAAATTTCAACATCTTTCATAGCTTCAACAGTCACTAATTTATCTTTATTTTCATCATACCATTCTTGATTTTTTAAATTTAATGAATTAACATAAGCATTATTTAAAGCTTCAGTTGTTAATAATTTATGTTTAACTTCAGGCAATAATTCAGATGGAATTTGAGAAACATCAACAATTACAGGTTGAGAGGTATAAGTATATTTGATTTGAAGATTTCTAAATGTTATATTTGAATTCTTTTCATCTGGTCCATTTAATGTTTCTGTATAAGTAGTATAAGTTTTTGATGAATCATATTTTTCAAAATTATATTTATATATTATATGTTCTGCTTTTGTAGAAGATGAATATAAAACTAATTTATGATAAACTATTTCATTATTTTCATCAAAATGAGTATAAACATCAATTATATTTTTATCTTCGGCAATTGCTTTAAATACTCTTTCATTATTTATAATACCATAATTAATTTTAAATGGTTTTGGAGCAATTGATTTATTCCATACACCTTCATATAAGCCATTTTCTAACAATGTAGCATTAAATATATTTTCAGGAACATTATAAGTATTATTTATATTATCTGTTTGGCAATATCTAGAATCTGTCATTGTTGAATAAGTTGCTAAAATACATTCATTTATTGTAAATCTGCTTGTATCATTATTATCATCAACAATTTGAATTTTCATTCCATCTATAAGAATGTTTATAGTTGTGCCTGTATTGTTATCATCAATGTTTGTATAAATAGAAAATTGAGTATTGTTGAAAATAATATTATCTGTTGATGGTTGTGAATATGTTATTGTACTTTTAATATATTTAGTTGTTGTATCTGTTAAATCAACGTCTGATAAATTATTTTCATTAAAATGAAGTTTTGAATAAACATATCTATCTTTAAATACCTTTTCAGTCATGAAATTATCAGATATTTCAGAATTATGTTCTTTTGAAAAATCAATTCCTGATGTTAATGTATCTTTAAAAATGCCAACAGATAAAGCATCTTTATTTTCATTTTCACCAAAAGATTCAGGTGAATTATCAGCAAATTGATATTGTTTTTGATGTTCAGAATTTTCAAGAATTTTCAAAGTATCTGATTTTGTTTTTGTTTTTAATTCTGTTGCTGCTGAAAGTGTTAAAACTTCATTTTTAAAATTTGGTGATGTTGGATCTAATTCTTTATCTTTGAGGCTGTATGCAATAGGTAGTGATGTTTCTGTTAATAATGTATCTGTTTTTAATGTATCTAAAGATGGATTATAAATGATTTCACCAGTTTGTGGATCTGTTTTAATTTCACCATTTTCATAAACTGGTGTTGGCATTGTTATTGAAGTAGTATCAACATCGCGGATATTTTTACCCTTTAATACTATTTCTTTGACATTCTTTAAAGTTGTCATTTATTAATTTAAAAATATTTTTAATAACACATATTTATATTATGATTTAAAATATTGAAATGAATGAATATTGAAATGAATATTGAAATGAATATTAAAATTGAAATTAAAATGAATGAATATTAAAATGAATGAATATTGAATGAAATTAAAATGAATTAGTATTAATAAATTGAAATGAATATTAAATGAAATTAAAATTAAAATGCGTATTAAATAAAAATATAATGGAAGAATTTATCCTTGCTAATGGTATCGGAAATAAAATATCGTTATGTATTAGAAAAATAAAAAAATCTAAAAAAATCTAAACTAATTTCCAGCACTATTTTTTAATACTTTGAAACACATTAAAACATCAGAAAGAGTTAAATTTTTAAAATCAAAAGTAAATGAATCTAAATCTTTAGAATCATCAAAAGTATATTTAGTTAAATGTCCTGTTAATATAGATTCATAATCAATTAATCCTGTTAATTTAATAGTTTTACCTAATAAAATAATTAACATTAAAGTACCAATTAAACAAGTTGAACGTGTCAAACATTGTGATTGGAAGAATTCAATAACAAATTGTTTAATTTTAGTTTCATATTCATTTCCTTCTGGTTTATTACTTTCTTCAAAGTGTTTTACGATTTCTTGGAATAATTCATCAAAATGTTTATATAAATCTTCCAATTCTTTTTTATTGTATTTAGTTAAAATATATTTACCTTTTTCATCATCAATTAATGTTGTTTTTAATTCTTTTCCATGTTCTTTTTTATATTTTTTAAAATATTCTGGATATTCTTTGCAAAATTCATCAGCTGTTGTATATCTATAATTATAAATTTCATTTTCAATACCTGGTGTTTTGAATTTAATAAATGTGATTAAATTGTAATCTTTGTCTTTCATTTTAACTGCTTCATAAACATTATTAATTAAATATAATTGGCAGAAACTTTTAATATATTTTAAGAATTCTTTGAAATTTTTAAATTCATGATTTAATAATTTTTGTCTTGTTGAAATAATAGCTAAACCAGATAAAACATAATTAAATATATTTGTGGCAAATCCTTCAACTACTGTATGTTGAATACTAAATCCAACTTCTAAAATTGTTTTTAATTGTTTGATTAATTCTTCATTTGGTTTTAAAATATTTTGTTCTGTTTCTATTTTCTTTTTAAACACTCTCAAACTTGGATATTTTCCAATGTTATCAATTAATCCTTCAATTTCTTCAAGTTCAAATGTTCCCATTTTATCATGTAAATGATTATGATAAAATTGATGAATAGCTTGATAATATCTATTGTCGCCATTGTAAGGAACATTATTAATTAATGAAATATATGCTTTTTGTGAATCATTCAAATCTTGTAATTCATCAAATTTATTAGCTAATCCATTAGTACAAACATAATTATTTTTAATTGAATGATACATCTTTTTAATTTGTTTATTTTTCATCATTTCATTAAATAAATTCATATTTTCAAATTCTTCAATATATTCAATGAAATCATGAGTATTTTTAATTGACAAATCATTCAAATCTTTAAAATATTCTTCTACAATATTTTCTTGTCCAATGTTTTGAAAATTTTTCATTTATAATTTATTTAAAATTGAATAAAAATAAATTTAAATTAAATTTATATATTTCATTTTAATCTTTTTCTATTATCTTTTCTTTTCTTCCTTTTTTCTTTAATGACATGAAATAAAATTATAAGTTAGAAATTAATTACTTTATTCAAATGGACGACTATATTCTGTAAATTCTAATTTTGTTTCATCCAAAGATATTTTTGAAATAATAGGGTCATAATTTGGGTAAAACATTTCTTTAAGCCATATTTCATCTCCTCCAGGACGTATTGCTGGGAATTTGACTGACCAGAATGCAGTGGAAGTATAGTGTTGAGTTTTTGATACAAATTCAATTTCCTCTGTTGATTCAGGTTGAACTTTGAAAAACATATGAATAGGATAATCTGCCCACCCTGAATTTATTCTGTTGTACGCATACCACCATACACTGTGTTCTATTCCTTGTGTATCTATTAAACTTGGTAAAGGGGCGGTAGTTATTCCTCCATGATAAAAACAACACCAATTGG
>Ga0247610_10004803_pt1 | contig 14362 bp, 13 predicted proteins | sample 174DNAGHGhighgp2_FD_193483 | JGI IMG/M metagenome (GOLD analysis project Ga0247610, IMG submission 193483) | Sheep rumen microbial communities from Palmerston North, Manawatu-Wanganui, New Zealand - 1742 DNA GHGhigh gp2 | ecosystem: Host-associated > Mammals > Digestive system > Stomach > Rumen... | reverse complement strand
CGAGCAGGCGGAGATCCTGTATCTGGCCCGCTGCCCGGAGGTCATTACGACTAAAGAAGGGCTGTTTGACTGCGACGCGTACTGGCCGAAGATTAAAGAAGCGGTGGACCAGGCAGTAGGCGCGCTTGTTGCCATGCGGGAAGCGGAAGGCAGGAACATTGTTTCTGATTTTTATAAACGATTGGATATCATTGAAAAGAATGTATTGGAAATTGAAAAACGATCCCCGGAAGTGGTGGCGGAGTATCAGGCTAAATTAAGCGAACGGCTGGACGCATTGCTGGCGGATAAGAAGATCGCAGCAGATCCGGACCGGGTTCTGCAGGAAGTGGCGATCTTTGCCGACCGTGTCAGCATTACCGAAGAAATTGTGCGGCTGAAAAGCCATATCCGGCAGTTCCGCGTCATTTTGGAGGCGTCGCAGCCGATAGGGCGCAAGTTGGATTTTCTGGTGCAGGAATTTAACCGGGAAGCGAATACGATCGCTTCTAAAGCCAATGATTTTGAACTGGCGAAGATGGTGGTGGATGTAAAGGCGGAAATAGAAAAGATCCGCGAACAGGTTCAGAATATTGAATGAACCGGTCGCGAATGCAAAATGCTTTATTGTATGATTTGTACAGTACGCAACATAATATGATAAACAGTTTGATAACGTAAAGAGGTTCATATGGGTGTTAAAATGATCAATATCGGGTTCGGGAATATCGTGTCTTCCAATCGTATCATTGCGATTATCAGTCCCGAATCGGCGCCAATTAAGCGTATTATTTCCGAAGCGAGGGATAAAGGGCTTTTAATTGATGCTACTTATGGCAGGCGGACGCGGGCTGTCATCGTGATGGACAGCAGTCATGTTATCCTGTCCGCAGTCCAGCCGGAAACGGTTGCCAATCGCTTTGGTTCTGAAACGGAAGATGCAGGAGGCATACATGAACAGAAAAATTAAGGAGCCGCAGGGATTGCTGCTGGTCGTATCCGGGCCAAGCGGCGCGGGGAAAGGTACGATTTGCAACTTAATGCGGAAAGCGCTGCCGGAACTGGCGTATTCGGTTTCTGTTACAACACGGCAGCCCAGGGAAGGAGAAGTAGACGGAAAAGACTATTTCTTTAAAACCGTGGCCCAGGTCAAGGATATGATATTTCGCGGGGAACTGCTGGAGTACGCGCAGGTTTACGGGAATTATTACGGAACGCCCAAGCCGTATGTGCAGCAGCTTCTGAACGAGGGAAAGGATGTGCTGCTGGAGATTGATATCCAGGGGGCGCTGCAGATCAAAAAGGTGTTCCCGGACGGCGTGTTTATTTTTGTGGTTCCGCCTTCGCTGGAAGAATTGCGGGCCCGTATCTATAAACGGGGGACGGATGCGGAAGATGTGATCGAGAAACGGCTGCGGGCAGCTACCGGCGAGCTGGAATACGCCAGCGAATATGATTACATCATCGTGAACGACGATGCGGAAAAAGCGACAAAACGCGTCCTGACGCTGATGGAAGCGGAACGTTACCGGGCAGGCCGCACGTATTTCCTGGTGGACGATATGATCCGTTCAGGAAAATAAGAAGGCGCAGTCACAGTCCTGACAGTTGGACGATGGGCGCATTTCCTGACTGATAGAATCAGTCATTATAAATCAGCACTTATCAATCAGTATTCATAATGAATGCAAAATATTAAAGCAAAATATGCTATAGGAGGCAGATTAACATGAGCATGGTAGACCCTTCCATTGATAAACTGGCGACGATGGTGGACAGCAAATATACGTTGGCGATCCTGGCCGCAAAGCGGGCCCGCGAACTGACAAAACCCGGCCGTTCGCTGCCGGAAAAGGAAGTCAGCATCGCGTTAAAGGAAGTCGGTGCGAAAAAGATAACCTATACCCGTAAGAAATAAGCAGCATGGGAGACAACAGGATGCTTAAGGGAAAAAAGATTGTACTTGGCGTGACCGGCGGCATTGCGATTTTTAAAGCGGTGGACCTTGTAAGCAAATTGCGCAAGCAGGGGGCAGAGGTCCGCGTAGTTATGACGGAGCATGCCGCAAAATTTGTTTCACCGTTGCTGTTTGCAGAAATCAGCGGACATAAATGCGCGGTCTCCATGTGGGACGGCAGGGATGAGTTCAATGTGGAACACATTGCGCTGGCAAACTGGGGCGATGTGTTGCTGGTAGCTCCGGCTACGGCTAATATCCTGGCTAAGATGGCCTGCGGACTGGCGGACGACCTGCTGAGCACGGTGCTGCTGGCAGCGCCCTGTCCGAAGATCGTATGTCCGGCCATGAATACCGGTATGTATGAAAATGTAGCAACACAGGAAAACCTGAAGGTGCTGAAGGCGCGGGACGTTGCGGTGATGGAACCGGCAAGAGGTGAACTGGCCTGCGGAACATCCGGCGCGGGACGGTTGCCGGAAGTACCGGAGATTATTGCGTATCTGGAACGGTTTCTGGCGCAGCGTGAAGGCGACATGCGCGGACTGAAGGTGCTGGTGACCGCGGCCGGTACGCGGGAGCCCATCGACCCGGTCCGCTATGTGGGAAACCGCAGCAGCGGAAAGATGGGGTATTCCGTGGCGCGGCAGGCGTTGCTGCGCGGGGCAGAAGTGACCCTGATTACGGGGCCTTCCGCATTGACGCCGCCTCCCTATGCCAAAGTGATTCGTGTGGAAACGACAAAGCAGATGCTGGATGCCTGCCTGCAGGAGTATGCAGATGTGGATATCGTGATAAAAGCGGCGGCAGTGGCGGATTTTAAACCCCGCTCTGTTGCAGACCAGAAAATTAAGAAGATCCATCCGGAAGACGGTATGACCATTGTGATGGATCAGAACCCGGATATCCTGAAAACGTTGGGCGGGATGAAAAAGCAGCAATTTCTTGTCGGGTTTGCGGCGGAGACGCAGAACCTGCTGGAAAATGCGGCTAATAAGGTAAAGAAGAAAAATCTGGATATGATCGTGGCCAACGATGTGTCCATGAAGGGCGCAGGGTTTAATACCGATACGAATATCGTGAAGTTTTTGTATCCGGACGGGACGGTAGAAGCGCTGGAACTCCTTTCCAAAGACGAGGTAGCTTCGATTTTACTGGACCGGGTCATGGAAAAACGGAAAGAAAATGTAAAAAAGTAATACAAGCTGTGAAATTACTGTAAACTCTGTTGCAATGTCCGGAATTCCTGTTATAATAGAATTACCAATTTAATATATCTCATCACGAGCGGCGGAGGGAACTGGCCCAGTGAAGCCGCAGCAACCATTGCTTTGTCAAACGGTGCTAAGTCCTTACGAGAAATCGCAAGATGAGATCCAATCTGTAACTTCAGATGCTCTCACGTGTGCGAGGGCATCTTTTTTGTCTGCAGAAATTAAAATTACAGTGTACCGGAACAGCCAGTAGTTCCCGGTGAAAACGAAAGGAGCATATTATGCGCAAATTATTTACCTCAGAATCAGTTACGGAAGGACATCCGGATAAAATCGCAGATCAGATTTCTGATGCGATTTTGGACGCCATTTTAGAAAAAGACCCGGAAGGACGGGTAGCCTGCGAGACTGTTGTGGCGACCGGGCAGATCCATATTGTGGGAGAGATTTCCACTACCTGCTTTGTGGATATTCCGAAGATTGCCCGCGACACGGTGCTGGGCATCGGGTACGACCGGGCTAAATACGGTTTTGACGGTTCCACATGCGGCGTCCTGATTTCTATTGACGAGCAGTCCGGAGATATTGCCATGGGCGTCAATAAATCTCTGGAAGCCAAAGAAGGCGCTGCTGCGGAAGATGAAACAGGAGCCGGGGATCAGGGCATGATGTTCGGTTATGCCTGCGACGAAACTCCGGAACTGATGCCGCTGCCGATCTCCCTGGCGCACAGGCTGGCACGAAAACTTACGGAAGTGAGAAAAAGTAAAGAGCTGACCTATCTGCGTCCGGACGGAAAAACCCAGGTGACGGTTGAATACGAAGACGAGAAACCGGTCCGTGTGGATACCATTGTTATTTCCACTCAGCACGACCCGGAAGCGACTCAGGAACAGATTCGCAAAGACATGATCGAAAAAGTGATCAGAACAGTGGTCCCGGCTGAACTTTTGGATGAAAACACAAAATATTTCATTAATCCTACCGGGCGGTTTGTTATTGGCGGACCGCAGGGTGACAGCGGCCTGACCGGACGCAAGATCATTGTGGATACTTATGGCGGCATGGCCCGTCACGGCGGCGGCGCATTCAGCGGTAAAGATCCTTCCAAGGTAGACCGTTCCGCCGCTTACGCAGCCCGTTATGTGGCAAAAAATATTGTGGCGGCGGGCCTGGCAAAACGCTGCGAGATCCAGCTGGCTTATGCCATCGGCGTAGCTCAGCCCGTATCGGTTCTGGTGGATACCTTTGGTACCGGCGCCATTGCGGATGATAAGATCGCGGAACTGGTGCGCAGGAACTTCTCCCTGAGCCCGACAGGGATCATCCGCAGCCTGGATCTGCGCCGTCCGATCTACAAGCAGACTGCTGCCTACGGCCACATGGGGCGCACGGACATTGACGTTCCCTGGGAACATACGGATAAGGCCGCTGTACTGAAGGAACAGGCCGGGATATAAGGAAGAGTCTTTCGGTGTATAACATATTATAATTTGTTAATATGTATATAATTTATTACAAGCTTCTGTTAATATGGTTTGCTGTTTTTCGGTAAAAGGCTACTGTTTTATTTAATTATTTACAAAAAAATAAAAAAGAAATATAATTAGTATATATTATATAGCCTTGTTTAAATTCTCAGCGATTTGCTCCGGCATTTTAGGGAAGTGCAGACGAATGAATCAGCGCTTCCTTAGGGCATGACGAGCTGTAATGCCGTGTGCATATGAGCGTGTTTGAGACGCGTTGCGTTTTATTCAGAAAGGACCAGCGAAAATGGGATTAACGGCGAGACAGAAGCGCATTGCAGAAATTGTGCGGGTGGGCGGTCCCATTACCGGACAGCATATTGCGGACAAATTATCCGTGACGCGGGCCGCGTTACGTTCGGACCTTGCCATACTGGTTATGAGCGGCATTATTGACGCGCGTCCGAAAGTCGGATACTTTTTTACCGGCAAGAGTACGCTGGGTCTGCTGACGGAAGAGATTTCAGATATCCTTGTGTCTGATATCCAGTCTACGCCGGTAGTCATTAAAAATACGCAAAGCGCCTACGAAGCCATCATCAGCATGTTCGTGGAAGATGTCGGTTCAGTCTATGTGGTGGATGAACGGAATCTTCTGGTAGGGGTCGTTTCCCGTAAGGACCTGTTAAAGCTGGCTACCAACAGTAATGGGGATATGAAGACGATTCCCGTTGTGATGGCGATGACGCCGCTGGCAAAAATGATCATGGTGTCCCCGGATACCACGGTGGCAGGTGCGGCGCGAAAGGTGATCGATAACCAGATCGACAGTCTTCCTGTGGTGAAGTGTGTGGATGAAAAAACGAAGGACTATGAAGTAGTGGGCCGTATCACAAAAACAAACTTTACGCGTCTTTTTGTAGAAATAGCAGAAGGAAAGGAAGTGGGTCATCATAAGTAACAATGCGCCGATTATTTACGCGTTATCAGATTCTATCGGGGGAACGGCAGAGTCTGTCATCAAAGCGACGGTAAGTCAGTTTACGGAAACTAATTTTGAGGTGGTGCGTGTTCCGTATATCAACAATAAAGAACAGATTGACGAAGCGTTGGAAGATGCTGCCAGGCATCATGCAGTCGTGTGCTATACCATTGTGAATCCGCGATTGAGAGAACACCTGGCAGATCGTGCCGTAGAACTGCAGATCCAGGTGGTGGATGTGCTGGGGCCTATGCTGCGGGCAATCCAGAAAAATTCGGGCTTGCTGCCGAAAAACCAGGCTGGTCTGATCCATGCGCTGGACCATGAGTATTTCAAGCGGGTGGAAGCGGTTGAATTTGCAGTTAAGTATGATGACGGCAAAAATCCCATGGGCCTTTTGAAAGCGGATATTGTTATTATCGGTGTTTCCCGTACTTCCAAAACGCCGCTGTCCATGTATTTGGCCCATAAACAGCTGAAAGTGGCGAATGTGCCGCTGGTGCCTGAAATCGTTCCGCCTGCGGAGCTGTTCAAAGTTCCCCATCATAAAATCATCGGGCTGCTGATTGATCCGTATAAGCTCACCGATATCCGTACGACCCGGCTGAAGACCATGGGCCTGTCTGAAAAGGCGACCTATGCGGATGTGGATCGCATTACCGAAGAACTGGAATACGCCAAAGGGATCATGCGGCGGGTCCACTGCATGATCATCAATGTGTCCAATCGGGCAATCGAAGAAACAGCGGGGATTATTTTGGATTATTATTATAAGAACACTGCGTCGCGCAGATAGCTAACGGGCAGAAGGCGCAACCAGGACTGCAGGAAATTTGACAGGGATGAACGGATTTGCAATATCTTTGTGAATTCGTTTCACCCCTGTATTTTTTATGATATAATATATATCTCACATAGATTCTAATGCTTGATTGATAAAAACGGAGATTGGCAAGAATGAATATTCGGGAATATACGGAAAAAATGGAAATAAGGAATTTGATGTCCTGGGCCTGCAAAAGCGCGAAAGCGCACCGGCAGAACGAGGAAGCGCAGGACGACCTGCGCACCGCGTTTCAGCGGGACAGGGACCGGATCGTCCACAGCCAGGCATTTCGGGCGTTAAAGCATAAAACCCAGGTTTATCTGTCGCCGGGTGATCATTACCGGACCCGGCTGACCCACAGCATGGAAGTATCGCAAATATCCCGGACCATCGGCAGGGCGCTGCGTCTGAATGAAGACATGATCGAGGCCGCCGCTCTGGGACACGATCTGGGGCACACTCCTTTCGGTCATGCGGGGGAACGCGCTATCAATAAATATACGGGACACTTTACCCATAATGAACAGGGCATCCGTGTCGTTACCTATTATGGACGGCAGGGGCGCGGACTGAACCTGACGGAAGAAGTGAAGGACGCCATTTTATGCCATACAGGCGCAAAACTTCCGGATACGCTGGAAGGCGCTATTGTAAGGCGCTGCGACCGTATTTGCTATCTGTGTTCGGATTTTGACGACGGTATCCGGGTTGGACTGGTAGGACCGGATAAACTGCCGGGAATCGTGGCGATGCGTCTGGGTACGGAGCCTTCACAGATCCTGGATATCCTGGTACATAATATTGTCGAGTGTTCGTCCGGAAAAGACGAAATCATTCTGGATCCGTATTATGATGAAGCGGTGGAGGAGTTCCGGGATTTTATGTTCGCCTATGTATATGAATGCCCGGCGCTGGAAAAAGAGCATCGGAAAGCGGAACATGTGATCCTGAGCCTGCTTGATTTGTTCGAAAAGCAGCCGGCGCTGCTTCCGGAAACGGTACAGCTGAATTTTGCCCGCTTTGGAAAAATGGTATCCATTGTGGATTATGTCGCCGGCCTGACAGACCTGAGCGCAGTGAAACTGTTTAACAGGCATTTTGTGCCGATGGTACACGACTGATCCTGCCGGGGCGTATTATCGGGACGGATGAATCATTATGGAAGTTATTGGAATCGGTTTCATTAAAAAAAGAGGATTTTTTCTGGCAATATAGAATATAATATAAAAGTTCAATCATAGTTGGGCGTGAAAAGCAGAGCCAGGGAGCGGGAAATGGATCAGAAGTATGAGGATTTTAAGAGACAGGTCAGGGACAGCTCCGATATTGTCGATGTCATATCAGGCTATATCACGTTACAGAAAAAGGGGCGTTACTATTGGGCCTGCTGCCCGTTCCACGGGGAAAAGACGCCTTCTTTTTCCGTTGATAAAGAGCGTCAGTTTTTTTACTGCTATGGCTGTCATACCGGCGGGGATGTATTCAGTTTTGTACAGAAAATTGAAAACTGTACGTTCCCCGAAGCGGTAAAAACACTGGCGGGGCGCGCTAATATCCCAATTCCGGAGACACACCGGACCGCCGCGGATATCCGGCGGGAAAAGAAACGGCAGGATATGTATACGGTCAACGATCTGGCCTGCCGGTACTTTGCAGCATGTCTGCATAAAACGGAGCACGGCGTAAGGGCGTTGGAATATTTTCACAACAGAGGAATCACGGATGAGATTATCCGGCAATTTTCTCTTGGTTATTCGCTCCCCGGGTTTCATTCATTACAGTTCAACCTTATAAAAAAAGGGTGTACCATGGATCAGCTGAAAAGCGCAGGACTGGTACGGGATAAAAACGGACGCTGCACGGACATGTTTATGAACCGCGTCATGATCCCGATCAAGGATCCACGGGGTAAAGTAATCGCTTTCGGCGGACGGGTAATGGACGACGGGCTTCCCAAATATTTAAATACAGGGGAAACCGATATTTTCCTGAAACGCGAGACGCTGTTCGGGATGGATGTGGCTATCAAAGCGATCAGGGAAGCCAAAGAGGCCGTCGTTGTAGAAGGATATATGGATGCCATCAGTTTGCATGCGGTGGGGATAACCCGCGTGGTGGCGTCATTGGGCACTGCTTTCAGCGAGCAGCATGCTAAATTGCTTCATCGAATCACAGATACCGTTGTGTTTGCATATGACAGCGACGATGCAGGACGGCGCAACGCTGTCAGGGCTGTGGGCATAGCCAAAAAAGAAGGCATGACCGTAAAAGTGCTGAATGTGCCTGAAGGAAAAGATCCGGATGAATATGTCCGGCATTTTGGCAGGGATGCCTTTGAAGAGTTAATAAAAAACGCCTGGGATGGAACGGAATTCCAGATTCGGTATACGATTTCCAAAAATAATATTACAGATCTTGCAGGAAAAGTCAGATGCGTGTCGAATATTATCCCGTACCTGCAAGAGTGCAAAACGGAAATTGAAGCGGCAGGGTATATTAAATTTCTGGCGCAGCAACTGGTCATCGATGAAGGGCTGATCATGGGAGAGTACAGGAAACGGACTGCAAACCGGTCTATGAAGCAAAATCCCATAGCAGTCCCTGATGTTCGTGTTGCGGATTCGGTTCCAAATGCGGTGAAGCAGGCGGAAAGTAAATTGTTATTGTTATTCTTTCAATATCCCGGCATGATCATGGACTGCAGAGATATTTTGAACGAGGTTGGTTTCGTATCGCCTGTCCGGCAGAGCATCTATGAAAAAATCAGCAACATGGAAAATGAAACGTTTTCCGGTATACAGGAGCGCTTGTTTGCGGAGGGTGACGGAGAGATCAATTCGGAGATCGCAAGGATCCTGTCCGGAGAGAATTTAGCTTCTGCGGAAGAAGAACGGGTGAAGATTGCGGATGATTGCATCCGCCTGATGCATCGTAACTTTCTGCTGCGGGAGTTCGAAGATCACCGGAGACTTGCGGATACGTATGCAAGCATGAATGATGCCAGATATGTGGAAGAGTTAAAGATATGTAATGAGTTAAGAGGAAAGATCACAAATCTTTATGGCAGCTGATAAGAAGAAAAACAAGAAAAAACTGAATATGGAAATGGCAGACGAAAAGCCGGTTGCATCGAAAAAAGCGCTGACAGGGAAGAAAGACGGCACAAAGAACAGGGCGGATGAGAAAAAGACCGCATTGGACAAGAGTGTTCAGGATAAGCCGAAGAAAGCTGTCAAGGGCTCTGCTAACGTTGCAGCCAAGGAAAAAGCAGCGGAAACAAAGAAGTCTGAAGAGAAGAAGGCGGAAGCAAAATCTGCCGCAGTGAAGAATGCTGCGCCAAAAGCGGAAGTAAAACCTGCGGAAGCAAAGAAGCCTGCTGTGAAAAAAGCGGAGGCGAAATCTGCCGCAGTGAAGAATGCTGTGCCAAAGGCGGATGCAAAGCCTGCGGAACCTGAAAAGTCTGCTGCGAAAAAAGCAGAGGCAAAATCTGCCGCAGTGAAGAATGCTGCGCCAAAAGCGGAAGTAAAACCTGCGGAAGCAAAGAAGCCTGCTGTGAAAAAAGCAGAGGCAAAATCTGTCGGGGTGAAGAAAGCTGCGCCAAAGGCGGAAGCAAAGAAGCCTGCTGCAAAAAAGGCAGATCCTAAGCCTGCCGCGGTAAAGAAAGCTGAAACTGAGACAATGTCTGTAAAAGAGGAAAAGACATCTGCAAAAGTTGAAACGGAAGCGGCAAAAAAGAAGATTGCGAAGAAAGCTCCTGTTGACGAAGCCATAAGCAAGGGCCACGGGAAAGGTATGCCTGAAAAAGGGATGCCGGAAGCAGAAAAAGCGGCAAACAAAAAGAAAGCGGAGCCCAAAGAGGTCAAGACAGAAACGGTAGAACCGGGGCAGTTCAAATTAGATGCCAGCGAAGATATGCTGGCGGCAATGCCTGCAGGATTTCCTGTAGAAAAACTGGTAGAACTGGAAAATCGTGCCAGGAATAATGGGAACACTCTTCGGGATACTGAAATTAATGACGTCCTGCCCAGTTCCGTGAATAATCCGGAAGCTATTGATTTTATGTATGAGTACCTGCAGAGTAAGGGGATTACGATCAGCTACATGCAGGGTGAAGAAGACGATATATTACCGCCTGCCGAGGATGAAGAAGCGGAAAAGGAATCGGAAGAAATCACGGAAGCGGAACTGGCTTCTTCGATGACAGTTCCGGATGGTATCAGCATTGACGATCCTGTCCGTATGTATCTGAAAGAGATCGGCCGCGTGCCTCTGCTTCAGAGCGAGGACGAAGTGGAACTGGCCAAGCGGATGGATAAGGGGAAAAAAGCATTCCGGTTGGAAAATCCCGGTTCGAGAGCGAAAAACGTCATCGTTTCCGAATTGGCAAAATCAAAGAAAAAAGCGGCTCTTGACCGACTGGAAGAATTGGTCGCTATTGAAAAGGCTGTGACAGACCGTCGTTCGATTTCGGTGGCGTTCCAGCATTTTGAGGCCAAACGGAAACAGGATCAAAGCTATACGGTTGCGGATTTTGTAAAAGATACGGAGCAGTTTACGAAAAGCGAAAGAGGACGTTTTATCGGCCTTCTGGAAGATGAAAAGCTAAACTGCGCTGACTGGGAAAAGGAATGCAAAGTCCGGGAAGATGAAAATGAACCGGAACCGCATCATCTGAATGAGATCAAAGAGCTCATCCTGCAGTTGGAAGCTTATATTGAAAAGAACGGGGACTACAGACCCAAAGGTAAAAATACAAAATCAGATGCGGAACGGCTTGCGGAAGCAAAGGCTGAATTTGGTAAAGTCCTGAAAGAAATAAAGAAACAGGGAGACGATGCAAAACGTTGCCTGTCTGAAGCAAACCTGCGTCTTGTTGTCAGCATCGCGAAACGATATGTCGGCAGGGGCATGCTGTTCCTGGATCTGATTCAGGAAGGAAACCTGGGCCTTATCAAAGCAGTCGAGAAGTTTGACTATAACAAAGGCTTTAAGTTCAGTACCTATGCAACCTGGTGGATCCGTCAGGCGATCACCCGGGCGATTGCCGACCAGGCGCGGACCATTCGGATACCGGTCCATATGGTTGAAACCATAAACAAGCTGATCCGTGTTTCCAGACAGCTTTTGCAGGAATTGGGCAGGGAACCGACTCCGAGGGAAATTGCCGAGCTGATGGAGACTACGGAAGACCGGGTACGGGAGATTATGAAGATCGCCCAGGAACCGGTTTCCCTGGAAACGCCTATCGGTGAAGAGGAAGATTCTCATTTGGGCGATTTTATTGAAGATCATGATGCGCCGGCTCCGGCAGATGCCGCTTCCTTTGCGCTGTTACGTGAAAAGCTGAATGAGGTGCTGAACACGCTGAGCAGCAGGGAACGGGAAGTCCTTGAACTTCGATTTGGCCTTAAGGACGGGCGGCAGCGTACGCTGGAAGAAGTGGGACAGCATTTTGGCGTGACCCGCGAACGGATCCGGCAGATTGAAGCGAAGGCATTGCGTCGGCTGCGCAGCAAACGTTGCACACAGTTGCGTGATTTTGTAGCGGACTGAACTTTGCGGCCGGATAACTTGACACCGATGGAAAGTTAGGTTACAATAATGATTGTTTGAAACAATGGGCCTATAGCTCAGCTGGTCCAGAGCCGGCGGCTCATAACCGCTTGGTCGTAGGTTCGAATCCTACTAGGCCCACCATTTTAAAAATTTGAAAAGAATCTGTAAAAAATTCAAATTATGGCTTGCAAACGTATATAAACATTGCTATTATTATTACAGGAGCTGAAACCATGAGGCGCCTGAAAAACTTGTAAAGGAGAGTTAATGATGAACAAAAAAGAACTCATTGTAGCGACTGCTGCTGCATCCGGATTATCTCAGAAAGATGTGGAAAAAGCATTAAAAGCTTTGACCGAAGTTACTGTAGCTGAAGTTGCTAAAAAAGGCAAAGTACAGCTGGTTGGTTTTGGTACTTTTGAAGCCCGTGAACGCGCTGCCCGTACCGGCAAAAACCCGCAGAATGGCGCTGCTATTAAAATCGCCGCTGCGACGGTTCCTGCTTTCAAAGCCGGCAAAGCTTTCAAAGAAGCTGTTAACGTAAAAAAAGCTAAAAAAGCTAAAAAATAATTCCTGTTTTTAAAACGGTCTGCCTGTGTAACAGGCAGACCGTTTTTGCTTGATGAACTGTCGAAATACGGATATAATATTTTGTAAGAAACGCGACAGACGGCTGATAAAATCAGGCCAGGCTATATTTCCCGGCCTGTGCCGGACGATTGATTGAACGGAATTGAGGATTCAGGAGCGGCGTATGATTCACATCAGCGAGCGGTTAAAGACCGTTGCTTCCATGGTACCCAAATGCAATACGGCGGCAGATATCGGCACAGATCACGGATACGTGCCGGCGTATCTGTTGCTTTCCGAAAAGTGCGAACGGGTCATTGCTTCGGATATTGCGGCAGGACCGTGTCTTGCAGCGGAACAGACGAGAAACAAATACGGTCTGCAATTGAATATGGATATTCGTATGGCGCCCGGCCTTCAGGGCCTGTATCCCGGTGAAGCGGACGCGGTAGTAATCGCTGGGATGGGCGGCGCAACGATTGCGGCTATTTTGGAAGAGTGTCCCGAGGTGACAGAGGCGATCCGTACGTTTGTGTTACAGCCTATGAATGCCGGCGCTATGCTGCGCCAGTGGCTTTCCGGTCATTGTTTTCGGATTGTTGACGAGCAGCTATGTATGGAAAATGGGCATATATATGTTATAATACAGACGGTGCACTCTTTGGAAAAGCATCTTCTTTCAGAGATAGAAGCGGAACTGGGACCCTGTATCTTGAAAAAACAACCCGCGCTGTGGCGGGAATATGCAACAGGAAAAGCGGAACAGTTGCAAAATATGCTGGCGCAGATGCAGGGAAGCGAGACTGCAAAAAGCAGTGAAAAATTCAAAAAGACTGCGCAATTGCTGGAAGAAATTAAAAGACTTTTGTAACGGATGGGAAAAGTTATGTCAATTTCATTAAAACAGTTATGCAATATAGTAAATGAAATGGCGCCGTGCCGCCTGGCAGAAGAATGGGATAATGTGGGTCTGCTGGTCGGCAGGACAGAAAAGGAAGTAAAAGTGGTTTTATGCGCGCTTGATTTTTCTGCAGAAGTGCTGGAGCAGGCGAAAAAGAACCACGCGGATATCGTGATTACACATCATCCGGTTATTTTTCGGGGAATCCGGCGGCTGACAGACGGCGACTGGCGCAATGCCCTGCTGATGGATGCAGTGCGAAATGATATTGCGGTGTATAGCGCGCACACGAATCTGGACAGTGCGGTCGGAGGCGTCAATGACGTGCTGGCCGGGTTATTGGAACTGGAAAATGTGGAAGGACTGAACGGCAGTGAGGATTCTGTTGAAGGCATTGGAAGGATCGGTCTGTTGAAAGAGCCCGTTGCATTTGAGACTTTTGTTAAAAATGTAAAACGCGTGCTGAAGCTGGAGCATGTTACGGCGGTTCCGGCAGGGCGCCCGGTGCGTAAAGTGGCGGTATGCGGCGGAAGCGGTATGGATTTTCTGGACAATGCGGTACAGGCCGGGGCGGATACGTATATCACCGGCGATGTGAAATATCACGAAGCGCAGGAAGCGTTGGGAAAGAACATTAACCTGATCGATGGGACGCATCAGGCCACCGAGCTGCCTGTGGTAAATGAAATTGCGGACCGTCTTGCCTTGCGCCTCAGCCGCGAAGGGCATTCGACAAAAGTGCTGGTTGCGAAAGAAACCTTGCTGCTGCAGACGCTTTGATCGGGATATAATCGGAAAGGGTAATGAATATGATAGAAAATGTAAAAGCGGGAGAACGGATGTGCCAGGCAGTGCTCCTTCGTCTGCAGAAAGTCGGCAATTCATCCAACGGCGGCGTTTTTGCCAGA
>Ga0247610_10004802_pt1 | contig 14363 bp, 10 predicted proteins | sample 174DNAGHGhighgp2_FD_193483 | JGI IMG/M metagenome (GOLD analysis project Ga0247610, IMG submission 193483) | Sheep rumen microbial communities from Palmerston North, Manawatu-Wanganui, New Zealand - 1742 DNA GHGhigh gp2 | ecosystem: Host-associated > Mammals > Digestive system > Stomach > Rumen... | reverse complement strand
AACCACCGCCGCGAGAGCCGCCACCGCTGAATCCGCCGCTGCGTGAACCGCCGCTATGAGAACCTCCACTGAATCCACCGCGAGAGCCGCCGCTGAATCCACCACTACGTGAACCGCCACTGTAAGAGTCGCTTCGTGAACCTCCGCTGAATGAGCCACTGCCGCGAGAGCTGCCACTGTAAGTGCTGCTTCTGTGCGAACTCATGCCGCTACGGCTGGGGCTGCTGAAGGTGCTGTTGCCACGAGAACCTCTGTCGATAGATCTGGAGGGACTCCTACGTTCCATACTTCCGGCAGAACCGTTCCGGCGCTCCATGGAGCTACCTCTGCGCTCGATGCCCCTGTTGTTACCAGGATTTCTCCTTTCGATAGAGCCTCTTCCGATGCGGCCTCTGTCACCTGCAGTGATGCGGGTTGAGCTGTGACGGTTGCTGCGGAAGTCTCCGCGGTTCCAACGGTCGTGCATGCCGACGTGCTCTCTGTGTGGGGCACGGAAGTGCTCGCGATGGCCGTGATAGTAGCCGTGTCCGCCTACTCTGTGCCAGGCGTGGGCACCATGATAAGAGTGGTAGAAATGAGGACGTCCGAAGTAGAAGTAGTCACGGTGTGGGTAACGGGCATAGATGCCGAAGTGCCAATAACCGGCGTCCCAGTACAGCGGACGATAGAAATAAGAAGCTGCGAGGAAGGCATCCCACTGCCAGTCAAGCAGAATATAGCTCAAATCGAGATTACGGCGCTCCCAATAGGTTCCGTACACATCGTAACGGCTGGTGACACCCATCAGGTAGTCGAGATTGATCTCATAGGCTGCCTCGTACTGCTCGTCAGTGAGATTCAGCTCATAAGCCATCTTGTCAGTCAGGAACAGGGCCTCGTTGCGGGCCTGCTCATAGCTCATTGCGTTTGCAGAGACGGTTGCTGTCAGCATCATCATCAGTGCGAAAATCATCTTCTTCATACTCGTATTGTTTTAAAGGGTTTTACTTCATTTTATCTCTTTCACGATGCAAAGTAACAACAAAAACGGGGCATACGCAAAGGATTTTCCCTAATCGGGTAGGGGAAAATCCCTAAACTGTATGGTTATTCGGAATAATTGTTGTAATTTTGCACCGTCAAAGAGCTATATAGCATATGAGAATTGTTTTTTCTACCTTATTAATAATAGGATCGTTACTGACGGCGCAGGCACAGGAACGTTCTTTGTTCGACAGTCTCGTCTATCGAGCAGAGCTTCAGGGTACCGTCTCAGGTGGCGACCATAACCCGCTGTGGCTCCATTCCAACAAATACGGTCTCAGTTCGTTGAAGAATACGAATGGTTATCTGCGTGGTGCCATCGAACGTCCTTTGTCGCTTGACAATGGCAGGAAATGGGGCATCGGCTATGGTCTCGACGTGGCAGTGGCCGCAGGATTCACCAGTAAACTTATTGTGCAGCAGGCTTTTGTGGAGGCTCGCTGGCTCAAGGGAACGCTGACTGTCGGTGCCAAGGAATATCCTATGGAACTGAAGAATCAGGAACTGAGCTCCGGCGCGCAGACCTTCGGTATCAACGCCCGTCCTATTCCTCAGGTAAGACTTGCCCTGCCAGACTATTGGATCATCCCGCATACGAAGAAATGGCTGGCTTTCAAGGGCCATATCGCCTACGGCAAGACTACCGACGATAAATGGCAGAAGGACTTTACCAATCAACAGCATAAATATACCGAAGACATGCTTTATCACTCCAAGGCAGGTTATCTGAAGATTGGTAATCCTGAAGATGTCTTGTTCTCCATAGAGCTGGGAGCCGAGCTTGCCACCCAGTTTGGAGGCACATGTTATCGTTTCCATTCAGATGGCACCCCTGATGATGTCGTTTATCAGGAAGGGGGACTCAAAGGCATGCTGAGAGCATTGATACCTGGTGGAAAAGATACTGTGGATGATGATTATACGGGTGGTGCAGGAAACAGCTTAGGCAGTTGGTTGGCACGTTTTAATTTTGACACAGATGAATGGGGCTTTAGCTTCTATGCCGACCATTTCTTTGAAGACCATTCTTCCATGTTCTTCATGGACTATGATGGATATGGTGAAGGCCCTGAATGGAATGTCAAGAAGAAACGTCGTTATTTCCTGTATGCCTTGAAAGATATACAATTGGGCGTTGAGATCCGTTTTGTGGATGCCCCATGGCTGAATAACATTCTGTTTGAGTATTTCTATTCCAAATACCAGAGTGGCCCTGTGTACCATGACCATGATGAGGTCGTTTCTGACCACATAGGCGGACAGGATAATTTCTATAACCACAGTCTTTATACCGGCTGGCAGCATTGGGGACAGGTAATCGGTAATCCGCTATACCTGTCGCCTCTTTATAATTCCGATCAGTCGATAGAGGTCAAGAACAATCGTAGTAATGCATTCCATATTGGATTCAGTGGCGATCCAATCCCTGGGTTGCATTATCGTTTCCTTGGAACTTATCTGAAAGGTTTTGGTACCTACGACACCCCTTACTCTGACCCACGTAAGACATTCTCCATGCTTGCAGAAGCCTCTTACTCTTTTGCCAATACTTCTAAGTATAGTGGCTGGAGCCTGAGAGGTGCTTTAGGTATGGACTTTGGAAAACTTTTGGGTAATAACTATGGTGTTCAATTGACAATTGCCAAAAATGGCATCTTAAAAAAGAATAAGAAATGAGAAAACTGATATCTATATTGGCACTTGGCATATTACTTGTATCCTGTGAATTGGAAACATCAGGAAACAAGGAATTGGATGGTTATTGGCAGATGAGTCAGGTTGACACTTTGGCTACAGGCGGTGTTACTGATACACGTGAGGCTCTTATATACTGGGGAATTCAAGGTAAGCTGCTACAGATCCGCTTCTCTGAGAATGGGAAGTATCTGGGAGAAGGCTTGCTGTTCAGGTTTGAGAGAGGAGCCTATACTCTGAACTTATCGTCTCCCATCCGTCATCATCTGTATGAGACGGATGAACCTATCGATGATGTAGAGGTTCTCAAGCCCTATGGCATTTATGACTTAGAAGAAGTCTTTTCCATCGAAACATTGAATGATGATGAGATGGTGCTATTCAACGATGAACTGCGTCTGCACTTCCGAAGGTATTAGAAGTGTTTGCCGCTAATGATGCTGAAGAATGTCTCCATCAGGATTCTCGCGTCGAGCCATAACGACTGGTGCTCAAGGTAGTAGAGATCCATCTCCAGGCGTATGAGCATCTTCTCCATCGTGTCTGTATAGCCGTTATGCAGTGTGGCATAACTTGTAACTCCCGGACGGAGGGCATAGAGTCTCTCATAACGGGGGTCGTGCTGCATGATCAGATCGATATAGTATTTCCGTTCCGGGCGCGGTCCAATGAACGCCATGTCACCCTTCACCACATTCCACAACTGCGGCAGCTCGTCCAAATGATGGTCACGCAGAAATCGGCCTGTCTTTGTCATGTCCTTGCTTTTCTCATGTCCGAAGAGGGCATTCTCGTCGCGTTCCTTATCAATGGTCATACTACGGAACTTATAGATGTTGAAGGGCTTGCCGCCCAGTCCTATGCGCTCTTGCTTGAAGATGGCAGGTCCGCCGTCTTCCAGCTTCACTGCCAGATAACAGATGAGCAGGAGCGGGGAGAAGATAATCAGGCAGAGCACGGCCACCAGCAGGTCTATAAGTCTCTTCATAGGGCTTTGTCCAGTTTTTCGTAGATGGAGTTATTGCTCTTGAATTCCGGTACGATCTGCTTCATCTTCTTCACCGTCGCCATCTTGTCGTAATCCTCGCAGATGGTTGCCAACTCGTCAATTTCACGGCAGATGATGTCATAGTCGTATTCCCTGACGTTGGCGATGCGAATCTTCTTATGGAACGAGGGCTTGGTGGTTTCAGCCACGTTCAGCAGTTCCTCAAAGAGCTTCTCGCCCTGTCGCAGACCAGTGTATTCAATCTTGACATCCTTTGCACCGCTGAGCTGTATCATGCGCTTAGCAAGGTCGTCGATCTTCACGGGTTTGCCCATGTCGAAGACGAATATCTCGCCGCCGTTACCTTTCGTACCTGCCTCGAGTACCAGTTTACAGGCCTCAGGTATCAGCATGAAGTATCGGATGATGTCCGGATGGGTGACCGTCACAGGACCACCGTTCTTGATCTGTTCCTTAAACAACGGGATGACCGAGCCGTTTGAACCCAGTACATTACCGAAGCGGGTGGTGACAAACTGTGTGGTTCCTTTTATCTTACCGTTCTTAATGGCTTTGTCGAGGCTTTGCACGTATATCTCGCAGATACGCTTCGAACAGCCCATCACGTTCGAGGGGTTCACGGCCTTGTCGGTAGAGATCATCACAAACTTCTTCACACCGTACTTCACGGAGAGGTCTGCTATCACGCGCGTACCATATATATTATTATAGATACTCTCCTCGGGATTGTCTTCCAGCATGGGCACATGCTTATAAGCTGCCGCATGGAACACATAGTCGGGTTTGTACTCACGGAACAGCGACTCCATGTGCTTCTGGTGACAGATGTTGGCCACCAGCACTTCCGATTTGATGTCTGGCCACTGTGCCATCATCAGCTGTATCTCGTGCTGGGGTGTCTCGGCTTGGTCTACCAGTACCAGATGACCAGGTTTGAACTGGCAGATCTGCTGCACGATCTCCTGTCCGATACTGCCGGCGGAGCCTGTGATCATGATGCACTTGCCTTTCAGCTGTTCACCGACGGACTTCATGTCTACGTTGATCTCTTCTCTCGGCAGCAGGTCTTCAATGCTGATCTCCTTCAGTTCCGGAGAAGCACCGCCGATCACTTTCTCCCATTCCTGGGCCTCCTGCGTGAAATAGATGTGGATGCCGGCCTTGATGAGTTCGTCTATCAGCGCTTCATTCTTCAAGAAAGTCTCTTTGCGGTAGGGCGAGACGATCAGCGCCTCAATACCCTCATCCGTCATGGTCTTCACCAGCTCGGCGTCGAGTTTGTACACTCTGACACCCATCAATATCTTGTTCTCCACCTTACGGTCGTCGGAGATGAAGCCCTTCAGGTCGAATCTTGCAGGATTCTCGTTCCTGATATGCTTGGCGATGGCGATGCCGCCATTCTTGACGCCATAGATATAGGCGTATTTCGAATGGATGCTCTTGATGGTCACGTCGTAGATGGTCTTCACGCCGATGCGCACCAACCACAGCAGGAAGGTTGCGAGGATCGTTGCCAGCAGGATGTGGACGGCTGTCAGGTATGAGAACAGCTCATGACAACAGAGCAGGAAACGTGTCGCTTCCGACAACACCAATCCAAGGAAGGTGGCGTAGCCGACTTTCTTCAGATCGACGAACGACGAGTAGCGCAGGATACCGCTATACGTGCGGAAGATGCGGAAGCCGATGATGAAGAAAAACAGGTAGATGAGGATGCAAAGCGACAGGCGCTCGATGAAGTAGAGGGCATCCTTACCGCTGTTGAACTGCTGGTAGACAAACAGGAAAGAGAAGAACACGATGGCGCAGTCCATGAGGAAGATACCCCAGAAGGGCAGCGACTTCCTGTTGAAATACCAGTTGATGAGTTTGTTAAAGCTGCCGATGCTGGCAATGCTCTTCAGCGTCAGGATGATAATCTTGAAGTATTCGCCCAGACTCTTGTTCTGGATGTACTTCATGTTCAGCTTCAGCTTGTTGGGCATCACTTGTTCCACATATACACGGTCAGGATCTTCGGCATTCCCCAGGAGTTCGTTCTCGTTCACATATTCTATCGAGGCATAGTCGGTGATGCCGGGCTTGACGTCGAGCACCTTCCGCTGCTCAGGGGTGTACATTTCCACATATTTCCTCACCTCAGGTCTGGGCCCCACGAGACTCATATCCCCTTGCAGTACATTCCACAGCTGGGGCAGTTCGTCGAGCTTGTATTTGCGGATGAAGTGTCCGATGCGTGTGATGCGGTGGTCGTCCTCGCCGATGGTGATGAGACTCTCACTCTCAGTGTTAGTGCGCATAGAACGGAATTTATAGAGTCCGAAGGGCTTTCCGCCCAGTCCGATGCGTTCCTGTATGAAGAAACCCGGTCCCTTGCTACTCAGCTTAATCAGCAGCCAAAGAATCAGAAACAAGGGTGAGAGGACCAGCAGTCCTATCGCGGAGAAGAGTATGTCGAAGAATCTGATCAATGTACGATGTCTTTAAAGTTCGTGAGGATATAGTCTGCCTCCTCGTCTGTCAGACGTGTATGCAGGGGCAGTGTGACCTCGTTCTTGAACTGGTTATAGGCATTGGGGTAATCGTTGATGTCGAAGCCCAGCTGTTTATAGGCAGTCATCATCGGCAGGGGCTTGAAGTGTACGTTGCAGGCAATGTCGCGACGGGCCATCTCCGTGATGACCTCATTGCGGTAATCACCGTCCTTGCCTAACAGTCTCACCTGATAGAGGTGTCCCGACGAAGTGTGCTCAGCCGTATAGTGGTCGCGCACCTGGAGATTGAGGCCTTTCAGTGCCTCGTCATACCGTCCTATCAGTTCCCGTCTGCGGGCCAGCATCTGCGGATAACGCTTCATCTGCACCAGTCCGATGGCGGCGGTGAGGTCTGTCATGTTACTTTTGTAGGCTGGCGTCAGCACGTCGTATTCCCAGGCACCGAGCTGTGTCTTCGCCAGTGCATCTTTGCTTTGTCCGTGCAGCGAGTTCAGCTGGAACTGCTTGTAGAGCCACTCATCGTCGATGCCCTTGATGGGGCGCCATGTCAGCGCACCACCCTCTGCCGTCGTGAAATTCTTCACGGCGTGGAAGGAGAACGAGGTGAAGTCGCTCACGCTTCCGATCATTTTGTCGTGCCACTTGGCACCGAAGGCATGGGCGGCATCATCCACCACAATCACGTGGCCGATGGCTTCCTGCAGTTCGTTGGCAGGCTGGAACAGACTTTTCTTGCTTTCCACGACAGCCTCAATCCTGGCATAGTCGCAGGGCACGCCTCCCAAGTCCACAGGGACAATTACCTTCGTCTGCTCGTTGATGGCGTCGGCCAGTTTCTCATAATCCATCTCATACGAGTCCGGCTTAGTATCTACCAGCACCAGCTTGGCACCCACGTGACAGACGGGGCTGGCCGATGCCGTATAGGTATAGGCCGATGTGATTACCTCGTCGCCGGGACCGATGTCTAATATGCGGAGTATCGACTCCAGACAGGCGGTGGCAGAACTCTGACACACGGCCTTCTGTGTCTGGCAGTAGTCGGCAATCTGCCTTTCAAATTCTTTCGTCCGCGGTCCGGTTGTGATCCATCCTGAGAGCAGCGCACGGCTGACCTCCTGAGCTTCTTGTTCCGTAATATCTGGGGGAGAGAAAGATATTTTCATAAGCTATCTGTTTGATTTGACATTGAATGACTTGCCTCCTAGCACCTTGAAGATTCCCCTCAGATAACCGAAACCATAGCTCATGTGGATGTTCAGGAAGATGTAGGGCATGATCAGCATCACCGCAAAACGGCGGGTGCGGATAGCTCCCATCATACCTACCACGAGGCTGATGAACAGGTAAAGCAGCAGGACGGCTGCATACACTTTCAGTACCAAGGGTGAGAAGATGCTGGCGATTCCGCCGAAGAAGAGCCAGAGCAGGAAGAACAGAGGGAAGAACTGCCTGATGGTGGCAGGTGCTCCCAGCTTCTTGTTCACCAGCGGCTTATAGAGACCGTACTGATAGTACATGTGGCGCATCTTACGGATGCTGTCGCGGGCTGTATAGTTGATAATGACTTGTGGAATCAAGAATATCTTACCGCCGAGTTTTTGCAGACGTCCGTTGAACTCGTCGTCTTGGTTACGCACGAGGTCTGTGTCGAAGAGTCCCGTCTTCTCAAACACCTCTCTCTTATAACACCCAAAGGGCACGGTGTCGGTCTCCATGATCTTCGAGGCGCCGATCTTATGCATCGAGCCGCCTACGCCGAAGGGATGGCTGGATGCCAGGGCGATGGCGTGGCAGACGGCCGTGTCGTTGGCAGGCTGCGTGTTCCACACGCCTCCCACGTTGTCGGCATCAAGCTCGTAGAGGTATCTTACCAGCTCGGAAATATAGTTGGTGGGATAAGTACAGTGCCCGTCAATACGCATAATCACCTCTCCTGTGGCAGCCTCCAGACCCTTGTTCAGGGCGTATGGCACCACGCGTTCCGGGTTGTCGAGTAGTTTGATGAAGGGGTATTTTTCGGTATAGCGTCTTACGATATCTGCGGTATGGTCAGTACTCCTGCCGTCGATGAGGAGCACTTCAAGCTTATCCTGGGGATAGTCCTGCTCCAGAATCGACAGAATGCACCGTTCAATGAACTTCTCTTCATTGAAAAGCGGGCAGATGATTGATACAGTTCGAACGTTCATTTATCCTTAAAACGAAGTTTTTTCGCAATTAGTGTGCAAAGGTACAACTTTTTTTGCACTTAAATGAAAGTTTTTCAAAGAAAGATGCGTATAGCACTTATTTATTGCTCTTGCTGACAATTCTTTGTGTCAGGATTTTTTATAGCTCTCCAAATAATCCACGATAACAGTCCTTGTAGGATGGATACGCCGAGGTAGGCCCATGCAAACTGTGTAAGGGTGGTAGAGAGTGAAAAACTGACGATCATCGTCAGAATACAGATTCCTAATATAATGGCGTTATAAGGTATGACACTGACAGCATCGATGGTGTTGCGATAGAGCATATAGACGGCCTGTGGCAAGATGGAAAGTATCATAATGCGTGTTAGATCAGTTGCCACCAAATAGTCGCTGGTAAAGAGTAGAATTGTAAGAAATTTGGTAAATAAAAAGAAAAATCCCATGAATAACAATGATGCTCCGACATAAGTCAGTGCCAAACGACTGACAAGTCGATTGGCTGCCGCCATCTCGTGACGTACGATGGACTGTGAAACATAAGGCAGCAAGATGATACCCATGAATGAGAAGATGGGGGTGACCATCGTGACGAAGAAAATGCCTACAGAGAAATAGGCAGTCATCTGTAAACCCTGAGTGTTGCTGATATAGATGAGCGGGAAGGCAGATAGAGAGAACTGGAAGAAATCCGCAACTAGACGGCCAGAGGAGTAGCGGATGATAGTCTTTAGGTGAGAGGTGAGTGGTGAGAGATGAGCGGTGAGAGATTTGTTTTGCGGTTGAATATATTCTCTTACCTCTTTCCACTTACTTTTTACCTCTTTTATAAAAAAGAACACCACGAGCAGAATGGTGATGATAAGCCATGAGATGAAGACATTGCTGACGGTGAGTACGGGCAGCAATACGAGAGGCAGGATGATGGCCAACTGCATCGCCAACTGTGACCCGTTAAACCACTTGAAATGTCCGATGCCGCGATAATAGGCAAACACATATTGTGCCAGTGCGAGAATGAAGGCGTAGGCCAGTGCGACGAGTAGCAGGTTCATATTGCCGCCCTGTCCGATAACGACGTCCTGCATCTGCGTCGAGAATAGTATGCAAACGAGGAACACTACGAGCGACACGCCTATTATGTATATCATGGAGGCAGTGAGCAGGGGGGCTATCCTGCGGGGTGGAGTGCTATTGCGGTAGAGGGGAATATATCTCGGCAAGGCGATACCCACTCCTGCGAGCATCACAAACGAGAGTACCTGCACAGAGCGTTTAATCACGTTGTACTGTCCGAAATCATCGATGCTCAACCGGTTGGCAAGTAGCTTGTTGATGGCAAAGGAGCAGAGCATGATGAGTATCTGGATGGAGAATGTCCATACGACGTCTCGACTCATGCCTGAATTGAACTTTTCCTTGATGACCTTCAACATGACGATGCTTTTGTTTGAATCAGATTAAGCAGGATGTATGCCACGACAAACATGGCCAGATAAGTGGTGTAGGCATAGAATGAGGCAGAGAACGACCACATGAGGTAGGCGAACAGTGCTACGAGTACTACCTGGTTGAAGATGGTTGCACGGTGGGCAATGACTGCCTTGAGTGCCATGTTGCCAATGACTCCCATGATGAACATGGCAACCATGGCACCGACTTCACCAAAGTCTTCTACTAGCGGACGGAAGATGGTATATGTGTTGGAAATTCCGAAGAATCCGTTCTTGCCGACATTCAGGAACTCTGGGTAGATACCCTGCACACGCTCTTCAATACCTAAGATGTTGGAGATGCCGAGGAAGGTTCTGCTGCCCCAGGTCAGATCCGTAGGCTGATACGAAGTGTACCACATGTCGATATTGTGCATGTGGCCGACGGCGTAGGATACGAATTTCTCGCTGATTTCGAGGATGGTCTTCTCTGTCACTTCACCTGTACGGAACACCATTGAGATGAAGAGCGTACCAAGGAAACCAGCGATGACCAGTACGAAGCGCAGGATAATCTTCCCTTTCATGCGGATGGGCAGCCCATAAGTGTATGAGCACACGATATAGGCGGCAAAAAAGAGTATGAACGATGCGATCATACCCATTTTAAGCGACTGCGTCAGGGCGATGAAGGTGCAGGGAATGAGGGTGAGAATGCAAAGCACTTTGTTCCACTTACCTACGAGCCTGAAGCAGAGTCCGCCGATGACGGGTGCCGCATAGGAGAAAATGAGGAAGAACTGGTTGACGACGTCGTGAGCCTCAGCTCCTGCATAACGGTCTTCTGAGATGCCTTTGTTCATTTCGAGCACCTCACGCATGTCGAGCAATGCCCGCAGGCTGAAACCATGCAGGATGATGGAGTAAAGAGGATTCACCATCGCTCCGACCAGCAGGATGATCAGTAGGGGAGTCACCCATTTCTTCCTGAGCTCCCACTTCGTTTCTGAGGGCGTCGGGCGGAAGAAGTAGTCGCTGAAAATGGTTCCAGCCACAAAGAAGATGACGCCGGCGAGGATGAATGTACATCCGTCGAAACGCAGGTCGATGTAATTCTGCAGCAGCAAGGCCGACACGGCAAAGAATATCCATAGCGCAGCAAAGATGCCCGCAGGTTCAAGCCTAAGGATATACTTCCACGAAATCAGAAGGGCGATGACGATCAGTGCGCAGAACAGATAGACCATGCAAAGATTCTAAAATGATATGTATTGGCCGCTTTACCGCTTTTTCCGTTCACGGACAAAGATGGCACAGGCTGGCACGAAGAGTCCGAAGAGGAAAGCACCAAACAGAACAGTCGCCTTGTCAGGTGAGGTCTGTTTCTTGACACCTAGCGGTGGCGTGAGCACACGGATGTCATTCTTTAGGGCCTTTGACATCTGGGCCTCCTCACGTTTTTGCAACAGAAACACATATACCTCGTTGAGTACCTTCCAGTCACGCTCGTCCGTCAGACCACCAATGAACTTCGCTGGCGCTGAGGCCAGCAGCTGCTTACCCTCTTTCTCTTTGACAGCAACACCCTTCAACTGGCTTTTCAGCTGCTTGATGGCGTTTTCTGCCGAGATGAGCACGGCGTTGTGCATATCTGCCAGCTGTTTGTCGAGATCCTTCACCAACGGGCTCTCCTTGCTTGAACTGGCGATGATCTTCTTGCGCTGCAGTTGCAGGCTGTTGTAAGTATTTAGTTGGTCGGCTAGTCCTTTGTTGTCTGCTACCAGCAGGGCTGGGAGCAACTCATCCTTTTTCGACTCGTCGCGCAGATAGTCACGGACCGCCTCAGCCATATAGAGCTGGCTGTTCAGCTCGAGCTGAGCCTGTGAGATGTCCTTCATGCCCTCACCATACACTTTTGCCATAACCTCGAGGTCGGGCATCATCGTGCGGCTCTTGTATTCGGCCACGCGCTTGTCGAGAGTCTTCAGTTCTGTATCCAGAGAGGCGAGGCGCTCGATGACGTAACGCTCTGAGACGGCCGTCTGGGCGTTCTTGTCTTCGTCGGCCTCTTTGCGATATTCGGCGATGATGGCGTTGATGACATCAGTGGCACGCTGCTTCGATACGTCTTTGTATTTCAGGTCGATGAGGTTAGCATCGCGGCTGCTCACAACGATGTTCATGTGCTTCTTTTTGATCTGCTCCACCATAGCCATAGGTTCCGTACGCGTTACGGTGATGGTCACCTCGTCTTCCTTCATCTTCTGTAGGTTGGGGGTGCTCTTGATCTCGATGTCGCCGATGGTACTCTTGATGGTGCTGTTCACCTTTCCGCTCAGTTCGTCGCTGTATTTGTCGTCGTTCTTCTTGATCTTGTAAATCTTGAAGTTGCCGTTTTTGTTCAGGTCGAGCTTCATGCGCACGTCGTCTTCGTCGGTGATGTTCTTAAAGGTGACGGTAATAGGCAGTTGGTCGCCGTAGAGATCCTTGTTGCGGATGCCCTTGATAGTATAGTTCATGTCGAGGTGCAGTTGGTTGACCACATTGAGCAGCAACCAGGGTGATTGCATGGCATAGAACTCGTTGTATACGTTCGACGCACCGAGGCTCACGCCCATGATTCCGCCGATTTCTGCAAGACCGCCAAGCTGTCCCATCAGTCCGCCCATGCCGCCTTCGTCTCTGACAAGCAGTTGGGCTTTCTTTGTGTACTTTGGTGGTGTGACAATGAGATATGCCACAGCTAGAATCAGGAAGCCTGCGACAGAAAGGACAAACCAATGTTTTTTCTTGAGGCACAGACGGATGAACTCACTGAATGTAAATGATTCTTTCATACGTTGGTTGTTATTTTTTTAAGTTTGATGTCGTAGTGCTTTAACAGCGCCTGCATTTGTGTGTCGTTCTCACCGCCGAAGCGGTTAGTGGCTGTCAGACGGTCTTTGGTGACCAACTGGCGCAGCAGGTCCGTGTGGTAATAGGCGATGTGCGAGTTGGTGAGCATGCGCTTCTCTGCCAGAGAACGCAGTCCCATGACGTACAGCCAGATATCGTCGGCCTTGGGGCAGAGGCTAGTGAAGACAGCCTCGTTCTTGACCTCGTCGTCGAATACATGGCTGGGATAGAGCACACCACCAACGCCTAAAGGGAAAATATTAGCAGTGTCATACTGAAAGCTGCAACCGACGTGGTGGTACTCAGGCCAAGCATCATAGGTTGCAAGTTGGTGATGGTCGTCTGTCACAGGTACTTTGGCAAAGCCGGTGATGATGGCCTTCGGGTACTGGCGGTGGGCATTGACGAACTCCTCGACGAAGCACTTGGTATAGTACAAATCATCGTCGGCCGTGATGATATGTTTATCAGGGAATGCCGACAGTGAATGGATGATCTTGGTATAAGAGCCGATATCCTTGCCGAAGCGCACTTCCAGCCCATAGCCGCAAAGGAAATGGAGGTCGCTGGGCAGGTTCTGGCTGTTGAACTCCTTCTCGTCGAGCCACAGCACAATGCGCTCTGGGCGAACCGTCTGCCTTACCAGCGAATAGATCGTAAAAACAGCACTCCCCTTGACGCGCTTGCCATAACTGGTGAGCGACACCACGACCGAGGTGTCTTGTGTCTTTGGGAGTCTGATGGTTTTGCGCAGACGGATGTCATACATGACTTTTAATTTCATGAGATTTCCCATGAAAGCATCTTTCAGAATACTTATCTTATTACTGAGATATTTCACTTCCCACCTTTATTTAAAGATGAGCACTGCGACGGTTGTCAGTACAGAGATGGCCGACAGCCAGAATGAGGCCTTGGTTATCTCACTTGCGTTGGCCGTAGCCTGACGCTTCTTGTAGTCGTTGGGATCTACGTAGACGATATCGTTCTGTTGGAGGTAATAGCCGGGCGAAGATGTCAAGGCCTTCGGGTCTTGCAGGTTCAGCACATACACCTTCTGCTTGTCACCTTCGGTGCGTATAACCTTCACCGCCTCACGGTTACCCGTGATGTTCATGTCGCCAGCCATACTCAGTGCCTGGAGCACATTCACGCGGTCACTGTTGAACTCGAAGAAACCAGGTTTGAACACGTCACCCACTACGGAGTAGCCCAAATTCATGAATTCGATGGTGACTACGGCGTCGGTGGCGACATTTGTTTCCTCCATCGTCCGTTTCAGGTGGGCGGCCAGCTCAGAGCGTGTCATGCCTGCGGCCTTCACCTTGCCCACGAGCGGGAAGTCGATGTAACCCTCAGGGTCGATGGTGTAACCCGATGCACCACGGCTTTGGGCGATCGACTGGATCTCCGTGTAGCCGATGATTTGTGAGGTCACGGGCAGGTTCAGTACATTATTCAGTTCTGCCGACTTGGTGTTCACAATGATCGACAGCTTATCCGCCGGCTTTAGCACGATGCCTCTCGTGTCGGCTAATGGCAGCGTTTCGCCATCAGTCCAGGTGGGGAAGTATGATACGTTTTTCGGCGTCGTGCACGAGGCCAGAAGTAAGGCCAT
>Ga0247610_10004800_pt1 | contig 14363 bp, 22 predicted proteins | sample 174DNAGHGhighgp2_FD_193483 | JGI IMG/M metagenome (GOLD analysis project Ga0247610, IMG submission 193483) | Sheep rumen microbial communities from Palmerston North, Manawatu-Wanganui, New Zealand - 1742 DNA GHGhigh gp2 | ecosystem: Host-associated > Mammals > Digestive system > Stomach > Rumen... | reverse complement strand
GGGTATAGATAGAGGAACAACCCCGAGCCGTTGTCTTAGCCTATGTCGTTGCCCTCTTTCAGCCCTCATTTTCTCACATTTGGTTCTAAAATCTCACACATTCGTTTTGCACTTGTGGTATAATATAAGTAGGAGGTGTTGGTATGAGTGAGAACGTAAAAGAACGAGATAGAGTAAGACCTAGAGACGAATGGCTGTTCGGAACTGACTATACTAAGTTTGAGAAAGAAAAACTTATACAGTTTTACATTCGTAAGTTCCTAAACATCACACAACAAATGTTTGAGTACGACGACCTTCCCGAAACTATACCAAAGAAAGATTACTTATTTATTAAGCAAACTTGGGGTACAGCTACAATCGCTAAAGCACCCGACGGCAATCTATATGCTTTTAGAGGTTCTTTAGGAGGTAAACCTAGTCCATACTATTTACCTACTGTATCTATTGTAGCTAATCCAGCACTAAACTTTAGTAAACAATTTGAAATTGATAAGGATTGCGTAGTAATTCTAAATGATGCTTTATATGAAGGTCTAATGCCTTCAATACAGCACGTAGCTTATTTACTAGCTGAGATTGATATTTCATTTAAGTTCGCTTCTATAAATATAAGAATACCAGCTTTGGTAGATGCTCCTAACGATACAGCGAAAGCTGAAGCTGAAAAGTTCTTTGAGCAAATAGAGAAAGGAGAAAAAATTGGAGTTATAGGAGACGAAACATTCTTTGATAAACTATCGGTATATAACTATGCTAATAGTGATACTTCAATTACACACTTGATTGAGTTGAAGCAATATGTAATGGGTACATTCCTACAATCTATTGGTATTCAATCAACTTTCAATATGAAGCGTGAAGCAATTAATGAGGCTGAAGCTGGAATGAGTGAGGACATTTTAATACCTTCAGTAGACGAGATGTTAGAACAAGAACAAATCGGTTGGGATAAGGTTAATAAAATGTTCGGCACTAAAGTAAAAGTTAGATTGAGTTCAGTATGGCAAAATGTTAGAAAGAAACGTGAGTTATCCGAAGAACTTACTGAAAGTGAAATTGAAAAGAACGAAGAAAGTGGTAAAGAGGATACTCCAAATAATGAAGAAGGAGGAGAAGACCAAAAGAATGAAAATAGTTAATACTTGCAATTACACAGTAGAAGCAATGGGCGGAGCTTACGGACTAGCTAACATAAAAGACTTACTAGGCTTAATAATCTTAATATTGACCGTTTTAAACATTTTAATCAATGGAACGATAAAAGTTGCTACCTTGATTAAAAAACGTCAATATAAGAAGATTTCGGGCGTTATAGAGGACGTTAGAGACAAACTAAAGGAGGTTGAAGACAATGAAAAGAGTAAATGATACTTATAAGAGCGAAGCTGTTGGTATCTTTAAGTTATTACAAACACAAGATTTCAACTTCCTTCCTAGTGGCGATAACGACTTACCTATCAAGTTAGATACAATGTATTATTATCAACATAGTGGTTCAAAACTACTAGCACCATTTTACCATAGGTTATATGATAAATACTATGACGATACAAAAACTGAAGCTGAAATCAACGCTTTAGTAATGACGGCAATGGCTAATAGTATAGCTATAATGTATGGTGATAAATGGCAAAAACTTTATACTAGTCTAGTCGCATCTAATTATGATGCCTTGTCAAACTACGACATTACTGAGGTGGAAACACCCGATTTAACAACTGAAAACACTACTGACGATAGTACTTATGGGTTTGATACCACAGCTGAAAACGGAGAACCTAAAGATAAAAGGGTTTATGTAAGCGAAGTAACTGGTACAAACACTAAGGAAAGAACTGGTAGAGACGGCAAAGTTACAGCACAAAAGATGCTTGAACAAGAATTAGCCGTAAGAGAAAATCTATTTTATGAAATACTATTCAGCGACGTGGATAGTATGTTAGCCCTAAAAATATACGAATAAGGAGGAATGAAAATGAAGGGTGGATATCAAATTATTGATTTAGGAGGCGTAGCTCTTAGCGGAACTATTGCTTCATTACCTAGCAAAATTGCAAATGCTAATGGTAAACCTATTATTTTAACTAATTTTAAAATTAGTACAACATCTTATAAAGATATGTATATGTGTAACTATATTAAGAGTGGTACATCATATATCGTATCATTTGTATTATCAAATACAGTATATCAAATTACAATTACAAGTGCGGGAGCTATCACTTTAAAAAGTGGAGACGTAACTGTAGCATAAGGAGGAAAAGTAAATGGAAGTAAAACAAATATATGAATTAATGAATGACGTTACACAAGAAGTTCTTGGTAAAAACGATTTAATTACTGAAGATTTACAAGGCGTTGTACAATTAGGTACTGAAATCTTCAATGCAAACGCAATGGATAAATATGTTAAAAGTTTAGTTAATCATATTGGTAAAATGGTTTTCGTAACTAGAGCATATAGAGGTGGAGTTCCTTCCGTATTAATGGACGGTTGGGAGTTCGGTTCAGTTCTTGAGAAGGTTCAAGCTGAATTACCAAATGCTACTGAAAATGAAAGCTGGGAATTAGAAGACGGTCAATCATACGACCCTAACATCTTCACTAAACCAGTAGTTACAGCTAAGTTCTATAATGACATTGTAACTTTTGAAGTTCCAGTATCATTTACTGATAGACAAGTTAAGCAATCATTCTCAAATGCAAGTCAATTCAACTCATTTATTTCAATGATTTACAATGCAGTTGAAAAATCAATGACTGTAAAGATTGAAAGTTTAGTAATGAGAACAATCAATAACTTTATTGGTGAAACAGTAAAGAGTGATTATGCTGATACTACTAAGCAAGGTAACAGTTCGGGAATTAAGGCTGTAAACTTACTATACTTATACAATCAAATTATCACTAAGGGTGGTACTGATACTGAAGCAACACCATTACTTGCAAGTGAAGCACTAACTGATGCTAACTTCTTAAAGTTCGCTTGTCTTCAATTAGGCTTATACATCAAGAGATTACCAAAGATTTCTTCAGTATTCAATATTGGAGGTAAGGCAAGATTTACACCTAGAGATTATCTAAATGTAATCTTACACGCTGACTTCAGTACAGCATCTCAAGTATATCTAGAAGCTGATACATTCCATAAAGAATTAGTAGCACTTCCTAGATATGAAGAAGTACCATACTGGCAAGGTTCGGGAACTGATTATGCTTTCAGTTCAACTGGTCAAATCAAGATTACAACATCTTCGGGAACAACAATTACTGTAAACGGTGTTATTGGTGTAATGTTTGATAAAGACGCTTTAGGCGTTAATATCCCAGATAGACGTGTTACATCTAACTACAACGGCAAGGCTGAGTTTACTAATAACTGGTTCAAGTGGGACGCTCGTTATTTCAACGATACTAACGAAAACTTTGTAGTATTCTTCATTGCTGATGCAACTGAGTAGTAAAGGGGTAGCAATACCCCTTTTATTTTAAATAAGAAAGAGAGGAATAAAATATGGCAAAAAGAGTAATTCAAATGTACGATAAGTACAAATCAACAACAAAAACATATCCAAAAATCATTAAGGAATGTTTACAAGAAGACGTTACTAATTATATTGAAGGGCAAGTAGAAGCTAACCCCGAGTTAGCTGGAACTGAAGCTGATTTAGAAAGTATCACAATAAAAGGTACTAAATATAAAGTAGGTGGAGGTAAACAATTATATAGACATTATATAGAATTAATTTATAATTATTCAACTAAATTTTATTTAATTTTAGTTTTAGATTTAGAAACAAATCAAGAGATAGATACAATGGCAAAATTGGAGGCTATTGTTCCAATTTATAAATCTTTACACAATACTAATCATCTACCTATTAATTATTGTTATTGTCCACAAATTGATGGAACAGCAAATAATTATTTTATAACAGGTATATCTAGTGTAGATTTAACAAATAATTATTTATTCTTTGATTACAGACAAATCTTTGGCGGAGCTGGTCAAAACTTTATACAAGGAGCTAATAATGTATCAATAAGAAGTTTAGGAATTGAAACTCTATAATTGAATTATAAAAGGTTTTTGTCCTTTTCCTATAATAAAGGGCAATTCTTTAAAAGGAGGAATAAAATATGGCAAAAAGAATAGTGCAAATGCACGATAAATACAAATCAACAACTAACCTATATCCTAAGGTAACTATGGGTAGTCTTAGCCCTCAAGTCAAGGCGTATATTGAAAGTCAAGGAGAGCAAGAAGAAAAAAGAGGTGATATCACAGCTAAGTTATATATTGATAAATGGGGAGATTACGGAATAGCTAGTGTATTAGAAACTAGAAAAGATGCTACACATTTCGCTGAATGTAGAGTGTACGGAAATAAAGTTGATAGTGAAGATATATATGGAACTGAATTAACTTATCGTAATGGAAATATTTTAGATGCTGTTAGGGTAGATAAAGACGGTATTACTCTAACTAGTGAAAATGATATAAATATTAATACCTATGGTACAAGTAAATTATATATCAATGGTGTAGAATATACTGGTGGAGGTAAAAAATTATATCAACATAATATAGTATTAACAGCCTTTTCTAATAATGATAAAATAATGGTTTTCCCTATTGTAAATGATAGTGATACACCTTTTACAATATCAACACTAGCACAATATTTATATAACAACGGCTATACTGACAACAATAATATGATAGGTGTTAGCGGATATAGTAATTTAAGCGGTGATGTATATTGGCAAGGTATTTTTGCAAGCACAACATCACAAGTTAAGGTATATAGTGCTAAAATCAATCAATCTTATGGCAATGATATAACTAGAATTACTGATAATGTAAAACCATTATAATAGGAGGTGTCTATATGGATATAATCTTTTATAAGTTACAAGACGAAGTAAATGATGTAAAAAAATTAAGAACTTTGACAGCTACGGCTACTTATGAACCTATGACTGTTCAAGGTTCTTTAAAAGCTCCAACTTCTAAGATTGCACCAGTAATAGAGTTTGGACAAGACATTACTTATTTCAATGGATATAATTATTGCTATATAGCTGATTTCAATAGATACTATTTCGTAGAAGATATGGTATCTATTAGAACTTCAGTTACATCTATATCACTAAGAGTAGATGTTCTTACAAGTTTCTTAACACAAGCAAATATGGGTAATCTAGAAGGGTTTGTAGTTAGATGCTCTAATAGCTCAATATATGATAGTTATATCCCCGATAGACAAGTACAATTTAAAATAGACCCTAAATATACTATTTATGAACCTACAAGTGTATCACAAAACATAAACATTGAAAATATTACTTTTGATGTAAGTACTAATTTAGAGAAAAATGTCGTTATTTCAACTTATAACAATGAAGGTAAATCACCTTTAGACCCACAAGTTACTTTTACAAATATTAGTATTCCTAATATTCTAGCACCTCTTACTAAAACAACTACAGTTTTAGGAGATTTCACTCAGCCTAGTGGTAACTGTGTTCCTTATGTTACAAACTCATATGGTAGAACTATTTATTCTTTATTCGCATCTCTAAATCTAAATGCGTCGGACGAAGGTTTTATATATAATGTAATGGCCTTTCCTTTTAATATACCTAATAGAACGTATAATGAAGCCTATCACCTAACCTTAAATGGACAAGCAATACCTAATTTTTACGACCACGACACTCAACCCGATATAGATTATTGTCCAGTTGATGTTGTTTTAAACAGTAATTCGGGATATCTAGTTTTAAAAGATTTCGTATTAACACTACCAAATGATTATAATAATTCTAATTTTATAGATTACGACCCATATACTAAGGTAGAAATATTTATACCTTTCGCTAGTTGGATAAGTATAAATGTAAAAGAAAACATAGGTTGTAGATTACAAGTAATTTATAATGTTGATTATATAACTGGTTCTAGTGCTGTTATACTATATAACTCTACTAAAGGTATCATATTATATGAAAACGTGGTTCAAATAGGAGTTCAATATCCTACTTCTACCACTAATGCTAAAGAATTATTAGTTCAAGGTCAAAACTATGCTAGAAACTTCGCTCTAGGAGCTATGGGTAGTGTAGGAATGACATTGTTAGGTCTAGCTACTTATAACGGAGGTCTAATAGCTGGTGGTATCTTAGGAGGAATGAAGACTGTTAATTCAGTTATAAATAATTATGAAAGTATGATACCTAAAGGAAATGCTCAAATAGCTAATGCTTCGGCATTGACTGGAGTTTTTGGAGGTCTAAAAGTTCTAGTAAAAATAACACAATCTATACCAATCAATTTTACAAGTGCAAATAAAAATGATTTCATTAAGCATCTAGGAGTTCCTTCAAATACATTACATTTATTAAGTGAGTTAGTTGATAGCAATGTATATCATACATACGTTGAAATCATAGATTTACACACATCTAGTGAGGCTGGTTCTAGTGGTAGCTTGTATTCGATAACTGATATTACACTCAATGAGATAGAAGAAATAAAGAAGTTATGTAATGAAGGCATCTATATATAAAAAGAAAGAGGGATTAATTTCCCTCTTTTTTGCACCATATAAGATAATTTCTAATAACTTCTCCTACTTCATTGTCTTGGTAGAATACTTGCTCACTGACGAACAAACTCCATATTCTACGACCTATATCGTCAAAGCAAACATTTATCTTCCTTCTATAATTCATTCTAACATCATTTTCTTGCTGAAATACAAGGTTTTTGTCGTCTTCCTTAATAGGAGTAGTCTTCCTATGAATATAAGCGAAAATTGCCTTATTTTTCTTGCTAGAAATAATCTCACATTGTAGAAGCTGGTCTTCAAACTTTATGTAGAACTTACCCTTAACTTCGCTTACATCATAATCACAAGGTAGGTGTGGGTAGATATCCATTTCCCAGTTACCATTTGTAATCATTTTTAGCTTAGGGTTATTGAAAGCAAAGTATTTATTAGATGCCATAGCTTTCTTATTAGACTTATCAATAGTAGAGTATTCAACAGCTACCTTTAGCTCAGTTTCTCCATAAGTGTAGATATCTATTGAACCTTGCTTTTGTTTACCTATACCAGTTAAGCCCATTTCCTTGAAGTATGGACAATATTGGTTGATTGTATTACCACACATAAAGATTTTTACATCGTCTCTTTTACGTATTATAGTTGATAATAAGTTTTGGAACTTAACAAACTCATTAGGGATATAGTAATCTCTAGTGATAAACTCGTCAAATATTACCCATTTAATATTAGGATAAGAAGTTGATTTATAATGCTCCTCACTAGTGATACCGAACCCATAGCAAAAAGGTTTTTCGTCTTGTTCTTCAATCTTTCCGTCTTCACCCATTCTAACTAGATACCACTTTCTAGCCCAGTATCTAATTAAGTTAAATCTACCTTTGGTGTATTCTTTAATAGTATGCTTTTTATGAAATCTATCTTCCCAGCCATTATTGAATACTTCCCACATTTGTTGCCCATTGTTGTTCTTGAAATCTTCTTCCCAACGTCTTATGATGCAACATTGATTGACGTATCCGCTGTCTATATAGTCCTCTAAACACACAGCTTCACAGCCCGTAGTTTTACCATTAGAACGCTCACCATATGACATCATATAGTCAGCTCCAGTTTCTAGTAATCTTTGGGGAGACCAGTATTCTACTTTATCTTCCTTCTTCTTCAAAATAGCCACCGTCCTTTAATAATTGGATAAACTCTTGGGCTTCTATTTTACTTTCAAATATATGACAATAAGTTTTATGGTCATAATCATATACCCAGCCTAGCTTCTTCAATAGAAAAGGCATTTTTTCATATAATTCTTCAGTTATGTCAGTTCTAACATATTCCATATTGCTTGTTATTATTTTCATATTTTCCTCCTATTTACAAAATATATCTTTTCTACCTAATAAGTACTGTATAAAGGCTTCGTCAAGCGATAAACTGTATTCAGTAGGTTCTAAATATACTAGGGAATATTCCTCAAATCTAGCTGTATGTCCTAGATAGTCAGTTACAGTTCCCGATACATATTCGTCTATATATGTATGACATAACTTACCACTAGCATTTTTTCCTTCTTCTCCATATGATGCGGGGAATACTAGACCTTCATTAAAGTTCTTAAATACTTCATTTATTGTCTTATATTTCCACATAAGATATTCAGCTCCAGCTTTCTTTCCTACTCCCGCTATCGTAATATGTAGCTTGTTGTCTTTAGTATACATATAACGTTTAGCTCCCAAAGTTTTGAATACTTCATAATCACCTTCATAGTCCCAAACTCCTAAAGGTTTATCTATTCCTTTAATAGTCTTAGGACAAGCCTTAGTCTTAGGTATTCCATATTGCTTTAAACACTTATCAATTTTAAGTGTAATATTCTTATTGTAATTATCTATATATGATTGATGCTTATCTCTATTAAAGACCTTTAAGCTATCGGTATCACTATAGATATAATCTTTTCCGAACTCTAATATACCACTCCATAAATTAGCTCTAGCGTAAGCTGTTATCCATACACCCCAAGCATAATATAGGAAGCGTTGAGTTGATTTATTATACTTTTCTAGCAATGCTTCAAAGTCGGGTTCTTCAGTACTCCACCCGTCATTCCTATCAAATATAATGTCGCATCTACAAGGGTCAGTTACAGTCATTCCGTAGGCTGAGTTGACATTCTCTTTAGATACTTGATATTCTACTTCTTTACCTTCAACATCTTTCAACGTTGTTTTCTTTTCGTATAAATCTAAAACCGTTCTAACATAATCTTCGGGTAGATAGTCCTTATACATAATCTTAAAATTATGAATATCCATTCTAGACCAGTCATAAGTTTTTGCTATTATCTTATAATCTTGTTCAGTAACCGATATTCTTAACTTAGATGCACTTACTACTCTACCATTGTCTAAAATATAATCTTCGCATATACTACAATGAGACCTAGATATATAATGTTCATAATCAAATATAGGCTTAACATCATACAAGGTCAAATCAAACATACAAGCGTAGAAATCTAAATATTTTTCTAATTCCTTTTCGTCCTTTAATTCCACTTCTTTAGGAACTGTCATAGGATATTTCTCAGCAATCATTACAGCTGGATATGAGCTAGTAAAATCAAAGCTAGAGACATTTTTACAAGTCTTCCCTACATAATTATGGTCAGCGTGTGTAAAACCTCCTATATAGGTTCTTTTCATTTGAGAATAATCATTATAGGATAGAGTAAGTTTACGCATAGTCTTACCATATTCATACTTATGTTTACCAGCTAGTGTTTCAGCTCTAAAGAGATTTCTAACAAAACCCGTTTTAGTAATAGGAAGTTTAGCAATGCTACCCTCACGTTCTATCAACTCTTGAATATAAGCCATAACGACTAAGCCGTCATTTAGGATATATCCCCATTCTTTATCAGTTAGTGGAGTTTCGGGAGTTCTTAGTTTATAATAGTCTAAGTCTCCTACCATTTTCTTAACCTTGTATTTAGTCAAGTTTTCACCTATCTTAGCTAGGCTCATTCCCGATAGAACATAAGAGCATCTAAACTCTATACCTCTAGTTGTAATAGCATATACGGGTTCTCTCTTATCTAAGGCAAATACCTTTAACCATTTGAAACGTTGCTGAAACCATTGAAACTCATACGCTAAGTTATGAACATATACTACGAGCCTTTTGTCAGCGTTCAAGTGATAATATTTTACTATCTTATCTATTAGGTTCAAGAACTCCTCCCAAGTTCTACCCCTAACACATTTACCATTAATACCGAAAACCCAAGCATACATACACCCCGCTTTTTTTCCCTCATATAAGAAAGAGGAGGCTTCAATATCAAACACTGCTGGAACATTTGATATAGCCTCCGTTTTTCCTTTTTTTACGAAGGGAATGTCTTGAAATAAATCAGTACTTTGGACGAACTTTTCCTCCAAAACTAAATCCGTAACCATATTCATTAGATACACCCTCCATATCTCCTTCATACATTTGGTCGTACATATCTCTAACTACTTCAGCAATTTCTTTAGTAGTAGCTCCTACCATAGCCATATCACTTACCATATCTAGCACTTGATATTTAAACTTTTCTAGGATACCATATTCTTCAACCATTCTATTGTAGATATACATTATTTTATCATATGTATCTTTATCTACTTTATATACTTCAAGTAAAGGAGCTATATGTTCGTCATACGCTCTAGCTCCTTCTACATAAGTAGTTTTTAAACCCGATATATAGTCAATATCGGCTTGCATTTTACCTAATTCTTCAAGAGTTTTATTCTTTGTTGAAAGTTTATCTAAACCTCTTTTATAATATTCTTGTAAAGCTGGTGTTACACCAAAACGTTTTTCTACACGTTTTACTCTAGCTCTAAGTTTATTTAAGCTATCTCTAAGCTGTCTTACAGCTTCAGCTCTAGCTTCACTAAGAGGTGGACGACCTCTCCTCTTACTAGGTAATTTAAAACTCTTAATTTTAGGTATTTTAGGGGTACTTTCTTCTTTAGGCTTTTTTACATTAAAACGACTTCTTCTTTTCTTAGATGTTATAGAAGGCTTTATAATTTTAATTTTAGCCATATTTTACCTCCTATCCTAGAGCTTCTTCAAGTTCTTCTTTACGTTTAGATGCTACTTGTGCTTCATATTCAGTGTCTTTAGTTTTCTTAATAATATTAGAAATCCAAAGAATATCATTAGCTCTTTCTCCGTTATCTAATTTCTTACCTTTCTTTAAAGATACATCTTCAGTATCAACTGTGATTAACCAGTAACCACTTGTTTTAGGGACATTATCACAAGCTTGATTGAACTTAACTTGTAAGAACTTTTCCCCGTCCTTTGTAAAACTAAATGATACAAACTTTACTCCATTATCTAATTGTTTTTCTTTTCCAAAAATACGAATTGTTTTTTCCATTTTATTTTCCTCCTAATATTTTTTTCTTTTTTCGCATATTTTTTGAATGTCAAATAATTGTTTAAGTAATGCTCCATAGATTACTCTTTCGTCGCTATTATCTTCAGCTTTAAGATGCTCATAAGAGTATTCCTTAATTTTATTATCAATGTATTGTTTAAGCTCACTAGGTTTTCTCATTTCTTACCCCTCCATTTCATTTCTTTTTTATACCTATCTAAAATGAAGTTATAGGCTTTTCTTATATCTCCAGCATAGAATAAGAAGTTCCTAAATTGTAAGAACCTATGTTTGTCGTGAACTTTAAACCAATTTAAAACGACTAGAGCCTTATAGGTCTCTTTCCAAGTTAATTCCTTGTAGAGTTCGTCAAGCTCATATTCTCCTTGAGCGATAACGCTAGGTTTATCTTCAAAGATTTTAGTGTACATTTCTAATTTAGTCAAGCTCTAACACCTCCTTACACTACCAATTATATATGATAGTATAAGGCGTGTCAAGAGGCATCATATCATTTTCTCACATTACCCGAAGAAAATTTCTACTAAATACATTAATTCACCTAACGTGTATGCTTTTATAGTACTCGTATTGTAGAACACCATATATTCTAGCGTTTCTCTATTTCTATATAATTTTAAATGATATTTATCCATTAAAATTGAGGCTACAGCTTCAGTTCCTATTTTATCATAGATTTTATATTTCTTAGGCATCTTTTTATTTTTCACAATTATCCTCCCAAGTTCTTTTACTTTTATCATAAAAAGACTTTAAATAACTATATTCCATTAATGGTATCTCTAATATTATTACTTTTGATTGTCTATCTTCACCTTCCATAATAGTAGGATTTTTACTAAATATATACTCAGCTAGTAATGAACTTTCTTCAACTTCTAACGCCCTTTTTAAACATTGATTTATACATTCCTGTGCTTCTTCTAGTCTTTTTTGTTTACTTGTCATAATTAACCTCCTTAAACTCCAGCGTATAGACGCTTATTATAGTCTTTGTCTTCCATTTCGTAGATTTCAAATTGTAAGTCTTCGTCGTCAATGTAAAATTTAAAAACCTTATAATCTACTAGGTCTACTACTTTTAATTCTACCTCACTATTTAAACATTTACAAGTGTAACAATAATTAGATAGCTGTAATGTGCCTTGAACCCAGTCGTGAAAACGATATTCACCTAAGGTAAAACAACCTAATGCTGACTTTAAGACCACAATAAAGTGGTCTTTATGTCGCATCTTGTATTTATTCTTATTTAAAGCATCATTTAACTTCATTACTCTTTAGCCTCCTCTAAGTCCCCATCGCAATTCTCAAGGCTCTCTATACATTCAGCTATATTGTCTACAGCATCTTCAAAATGCTCTATCGCTTCTTGCATACATTCACCCCTCCAGCTTTCTTGGATACTCTCGGGTAAGTTGTCATAGCACATTTCTTCGTCTTCTTTAATTTCTTCAATATCACTTTGCACATTTTCTAACATTCCTAATATAGTTTGAATGTCAGTTTGTACTCTATCTATCATTTTTCTTCTATAATTATTCATAATTAATCCTCCTTAATAAAATTGTGTATTTCTATTGTGTCTATATCATACCAAGTACTATATATAAATCCATCTTTGGTCAATCTAACAATATTATTAGTAAACCATATCTCTAAATCCAACCCTTTAACAATAGCTGGTACTTGTCCTACCATTTGACCATTATTATAAAATAAATAATAATTTCTATAATCATATTTAATCGTTTTATCTTCTTTTATTATTTCCATTTTAATTTCCTCCTATTTATATTCCTTAAATCTAATATTTAATCTTTCAATTTCAGTTTCTTTTTTATTTTTCAAAATTAATTTCTCATTTATTCTAGCGAATACATCACTAATATAAATGTACGCTGTTACAATTTGAATAACCTCACCATTTTTCAAAATGAGGTCTATATATGCAAAACCAGTCATAAGCAAAGTTGAGGGGAGGCTCTAAGCCTCCTCAACCTCCTTTTTATAAGCGATTATTTTATTATAACATTTAGTTATATAAATATCATAACAAATGCCGTTTTTTTCAATTCCCATATATAGTGTGAACTGCATAATATTTTTTGAATTAATACCAAACCCACGCCAACTATAATTATTATATAGTAATTGTCTATAGATTTCTTCATATTTATTAAAAGCCTTTTCTTTTTGCCAACTATAAGAACCATAAGCATCGCTTAAACTATCGTACACAATACCAACATTATTTTTTATATAGTCATATTCTTTAGTACCTTCATTTATAATTGTTAATCCTTCATTAAATACCTTTTTAATATTTTCTATTTCGTTTAATATTTCATTATTATATTTTTTCATTGTTTACCCTCCTAATTATTAATATAATTCAATTCTTAAATATAAACTAGTATTATAATTCAATTCTTGGCTATGTTCTAATATGTATTTATAAGCCTTTATTCTTGCATCGATTTCATTCTTGGCTGTAACGCACCAACCATTTAGAATATAACGACGTTGTGTCATAGCATCTACTTTATATAAGTACTCCATATTTTTTCTTACCTCCTTTTAAAGAGGGGTTTTACAGGTTTACCCCAAAACCTTTATTTTTATTTTATTTCCCAAGTATAGAAATAATTTTCATCATCTAATTTATTGATATAATTTACAACATCATCTAAATTATTGAAATGTGTGTTATGTCCTATGTATATTAACCTAAATACCCTCTTTTTCATTGTTTGTCTATTGTTTTCATAAATATAAATTTTCTTCATAGTTTTTTACCTTCCTTTTCATTTATATATTTATTATTGTTTCACGTGTAACCTTGACCAATGCCCCGACGGGCTGGGGGTGTGTTAATTGTTTAACGGCTCAACGACACCAATACGCACGCCGTCAGTTCTTCGGGTGAACTGATACCCGCCAACCAGCCCAACACCTTTTATATATTGGGCTTAGCCCAATTATAACAATAAAAATTGAAAAAATATATCAAAAATCAAAGAAAAATATAAAAAATATTAGGTATATGCAATTTTTACAAATATTTTACATAATTTTACAATTTCTATAGTTTCACGTGAAACATTTTACCCCAATTTTGAATATTTCGGGTTTTTGAATGGTCGGTATACATTTATATCATTTTAGGGCAAAAACGCTAAAAAGGGGCGTTTCCGTTCGTTTGGTAAGGGTTGCGGGTTTTGGGCTTGTTTTCATTGGTCAGTGCTGGACATAGCATCTATTACACGTGTAATACATATATAATACATTTGTAGTATAGTTGTAGTATATGCGTAGTATAGTTATAG
>Ga0247610_10004799_pt1 | contig 14366 bp, 13 predicted proteins | sample 174DNAGHGhighgp2_FD_193483 | JGI IMG/M metagenome (GOLD analysis project Ga0247610, IMG submission 193483) | Sheep rumen microbial communities from Palmerston North, Manawatu-Wanganui, New Zealand - 1742 DNA GHGhigh gp2 | ecosystem: Host-associated > Mammals > Digestive system > Stomach > Rumen... | reverse complement strand
ATTGAAAGCATATTACTTGGCGAGTGATATTTTCTGTTTTTCAAGCATAACGAAGAATGAGGCTTTTGGCCTAGCTTTGGCAGAGGCCATGTATTTCGGACTCCCCGCCGTGACATTCACTATCCCAGGCAGTGGAGTGAATTACGTATCGTTCAACAACGAGACTGGCCTGGAAGTTGCGAACAGGGACGTTGCCGAATACTCTAATGCAATTAAGACTCTTGCAACCAATGAAGAACTTCGCAAAAAATATGGTGAAGCGGCTTCGTTGCGAGCTGTGAAAAACTTTCTCTTCGCCCAATATCAGAGGCTGATTGTGAGACTGGTGTTGGGGGAAGATGTAGATGATGTTTTATCGACTAATAAAGAGATGTTAACTCTATAGGTTTTTATGAAAACGGTTCTGTTAGCAGGTGGCTTTGGTTCCCGAATTTCAGAGGAATCAGCATTCAGGCCTAAACCGATGATTGAAATTGGTGGTAAGCCTATTTTATGGCATATTATGAAAGAATATGCCTATTATGGTCATACAGAATTCATCATCTGTGCTGGTTACAAGCAGGAATACATCAAAGAATGGTTCTCAAACTACTTCCTACAAAATTCTGACGTGACATTTGATTTTCGCAACAATAAAAACGAAGTGACAATTCACCATAGCCACATTGAACCGTGGAAAGTAACGGTTGTTGACACCGGCTACAATACGATGACAGGTGGGCGCATCAAGCGTGTTCAGGAATATGTCCAAAACGAACCATTTTTTATGACTTATGGAGATGGCGTTTGCGATGTTGACATTAACAAACTTCTTGAATTCCATAGGAATCATGGGAGAATAGCAACGCTCACTGCAGTCAAACTTGCTCAAGACAAAGGAGTTCTCAATATTGGCGGTAACAATGCAGTCAAGTCATTTCGCGAAAAAAATGTAAATGACGGGGTGACGATCAATGCCGGCTATATGGTACTTCAGCCGGAAATATTCGATTATCTCTCGGATGACACTTGCGTGTTCGAAAAGGAACCGCTTGCAAAACTTGCTAGCAATGGCGAGTTGATGTCGTATTCGCATTCCGGTTTTTGGCAGTGCATGGACAATATTCGCGAAAAAGAAGCTTTAGAAAAACTTTTAGCATGCAATCAGGCTCCTTGGAAGAAATGGTAGACAATTGACGGAAAACAAGGGCAATATACAAGAAATAGCTTTTTTAAGATGCCTAGCCACATTTAGCATTGTTGTTTGGCATGTCTATTGCTCTTATATGGATTGGTGCATTGTCAACAGTCCCGCAAATGATTTCTACAATTCATTGTTTTCTCGCATTTTTCCTATAGCAAATATGCCATTATTTACTGTTATTGCAGGCTATCTATTCTGTTATCTGCTTAATGAAAAAGACAAGTATAAGGAATTCAGGAAATTTGTTGCAAATAAAGTCCATCGGCTATTAATACCTTTCATTGTTCTTGGTTCTGTGATAAATTTGACCGAATATGGGAAAGATTATATCGACATTTTATACGGCTTACCAAATCATTTATGGTATTGCCTAATGCTTTTTTACTGTTTTATTATATGCTGGCTAGCGGAAAAAAAATTAAAGAAAATAAATTTTTTTCTAATGTTGCTCAGTTTTTTTGTAGTTTGTTTAGGGAAGCCCTACCTGAGTAGGTTGCCTTTAGGTTTTTTTCAACCAATCTATTTTTATGGTTTCTTTTATTTTGGCTACTTACTCAGGAAAAAAAACGTAACCAAACTTTTGCAAAATCCGTTTTTTTTATTTTGCATCATTGCAATTTATCTAGTATTTTGCATTCATTTCTCCAAATATACGCAGCTTCCCTTGGCATTGTCTCACACTATACTTGCATTTGGAATTGCAACAAATGTTTGTAGTCTAAAAATAGTTGTAAATAGTGAAATAATTAACAACACTATTAACGTGATAAGCAAATATAGTTTTGGTATATACGTTTTGCATCAGTGGATTATCTGGAATATGACTAGAGAGCCCCATTTACTAGCTTATACAAGGCCTGTATTAGAACAGTATTACATCGTTGCCCCGATTATCGCCTCTATTACAATTTTCTCACTTTGCCTTGTAACGAGTTATCTTTTGTGCAAAACCAAAGCTGGTCGCTATTTCCTTTTATAGGTATTCCTGATGGAAAAAGAACGTTTGCATTATATTGATGTTGCTAAGGGAATCTTAATTCTGATGGTTGCCTACGGTCATATTTATGGGGTAGCAAAAAATGCAGGGATTGATGTTTTTTCTGTAGAATGGATCCATCGGTCCGTCAATTTATTTGTTTCTTTTTACATGCCATGTTTTTTTGTGATAACAGGCTTTTGTAGCAATTTTGAAAAGTCCTTTTTCACGACACTGACCCAATCTTTAAAAACAATTGTTTTTCCTAGTATTTTTTTTACTGCAATATTGATGGTAAGAAATTTGAATTGTGAGGATTTTGGGCAATTCTTAAAATCAATTGTATTGTATGGTGGGGAATATTGGTTTTTATCGTCATTATTTCTAGCGAGGATCTTTTATTGGTTTGTACACAATAAAATAGAAAAACAAACTATTCAGAATATTGTATGCATTGCTGTTTTCATAGTCGGTTTTATTGTTAGTAGATTGTATCAAGGACTACAACCATGGTATTTCATCCATACATTACTTCTTATGCCGTTTCTTCATATGGGCCAACTACTAAAACACTACGAATTAATACAGACAAAATATGCGGCAATTCTATTTGGATTTTCTCTTTTTTCTACAATAACGTTGTCTCATTTTGGAATTTTGAAAATAGAGTACTATTATCATGTCCCCGGCATTAGTTTTAAACTTCTTAATATGAATTTGTCAATGCTCGTATCGTTTGTACTATTGGCAATATCTGGTTGTTTACTATGTCTTGGAGTAAGTAAACAAATCAATTCAAATCGTGTGCTGGAATATTTAGGCAAAAATAGTCTTGTTATTTATTGCACGCACACCCTTATAATGAGACGTTTATTGACTCAATTATGTGTGGGGGAAGGAATCCTTCTCAATGTTATTTTATCGTATCTGTTGTCTATAATAATTTGCTGTTTTGTAGCTTACATCTTAAATCTCAAATATTTAAGGATTTTTTTAGGGAAATTTTAAAATGAGAGACCTTTTCAACAACTTCTATAAAGGCAAGCGGGTCCTTGTAACCGGTCATACGGGATTCAAGGGAAGTTGGCTTTCGATTTGGCTTCATGAACTTGGAGCTGAAGTGATTGGCGTTGGTCTTGAACCATATTCTGCAAAGGATAATTTTGTTTTAAGTGCAATCGGTTCAAAAATTAAAGCCGATATTCGTGCGGACATTCGTGACTTGCAGAAAATGAAAGAAATCTTTGCTGAATACCAGCCGGAGATTGTTTTTCATTTGGCTGCTCAGCCCCTTGTCCGTCTGAGCTATGAAAAACCCGTAGAAACCTATGAAACAAATGTCATGGGGACAATCAACATTCTCGAAGCTATTCGCGCCACTGAAAGCGTGAAGGTCGGTGTGATGATAACCACGGACAAATGCTACGACAATAAGGAACAGCTTCGTGGCTACAAGGAAGACGATCCGTTTGGCGGTTACGATCCGTATAGTTCTTCGAAGGGTGCTTGCGAAATTGCTATTCAGTCGTGGCGTCGAAGCTACTTTAACCCAGATCAATTTGAAAAGCATGGCAAGTCGATAGCCTCTGTTCGTGCGGGCAATGTAATTGGAGGTGGCGACTGGTCTTTGGACAGGATTATTCCCGATTGTATTAGAGCTTTAGAGACCGGTAAGCCAATCGACATTCGTTCGCCCAAGTCGGTGCGACCGTGGGAACATGTGTTGGAACCTCTTTCTGGCTATATGCTGCTTGCACAAAAGATGTGGGATAAACCCACAGAATATTGCGAAGGCTGGAATTTTGGCCCTGAATCGGATTCCGTTTCTACAGTTTGGGATGTCGCAACAGAATTAGTCAATAATTTTGGCAAGGGAGAACTAAAAGATTCCTCTGATCCTAATGCAGTTCACGAAGCACAATTGCTGATGCTTGACATTACAAAGGCTAAAACCCGATTAGGTTGGAAACCTAGGCTGAATATGCAACAGTGTTTGGCTCTTGTTGCCGATTGGTACAAGTGTTACAAGAACGAAGATGTGTACAATCTTTGTGTAGAAGAAATTGAGCGGTTTGTTGGGTAGAGTTTTTATGGAAAAAGTTGTTTATTCAATCGAGCCTATTTCTAAAGAGTCTTCCGGCTTAATTGAGCAGGAACTTGATTGTCGTTATTGTTATATAGAAAGACAACATTTTTTCCAAAGGACAGATATCCATGGGAACATATCAATACTTATTTGCAGAGATCGGGATGCCGTTTCTGAAATCATTGACTGTTGTTCGTCATTGAAATTTTTGTTCATTGTAAGTACAGGGGTGGAAAAACTTCCATTCAAAAAACTTCTTGAGCGTGGAATTGTTGTCGCAAACACAGGTGGACTTAACGCCCCAATAATGTCCGAATACACAATGGCTTATATTCTTTCTCAGAGTGCCCGTGTTTGTGAAAACCTAAAAAATCAAATCAAAGGTATTTGGAAAAAATATCAATGCGTCGATAGTTTAGAAAATAAAAATTTGTTAATTGTTGGTGCTGGCAGAACTGGGCGCTTACTAGCTCAAAAAGCTAAAGCGTTTTCAATGAACGTAGTTGGCATCAAAAAGCATGTGTCAAAACAAGATTTTTTTGATCAGGTTGATTCGCTTGAGAATATTGATCTTCATTTGAACAAGGCTGATTTTGTTGTACTGACAATACCGACAACCCCTGAAACAAAACAAATGTTTAATTATGAACGCTTTAGGAAAATGAAAAAAAACGCCGTGTTCATCAATATATCCAGGGGGGCGCTAGTTAATCAAGGAGAACTCGTCCAAGCTTTAAAAGATAAACTTATCGGCTGTGCAATACTTGATGTTTTTGAAGAAGAACCATTACCTCTGTCAAGTGAAATGTGGCAGATGGACAATTTAATTATTACACCTCATTCTTCTGGGCGTTTGTCTGATTTTATGGATCAGGCGATTCATTGTTTTGTTGACAATATGAAAGCTTTCTCCATTAACGAACCCTTGCCTAACAAGGTTGATTTGAATGCCGGATACTAAGAAAAGAATAGAATGGATTGACATCGCCAAGGGGATTGGAATCATCTTGGTTATAATGGGACATACGATTGCCTTACGGTATAGTAAATGGCTATACACATTTCATTTGCCGCTATTTTTCTTGTTGTCTGGTCTAGTTTATAATATAAGTAAATACCCCCAATACACGATTCTTTTAAAGCAAAAGAGTAAACAGATTTTATGGCCCTGGCTAAAATTTTTCTTTATAGGATTAATTGTTTGTTTGCTGATTCCCGAATGGAGAGCATCTCTTTCTTTGCATCATATATTATTTGAGCTATATACGACCAATACAAACAACATCCAGAATAGTTCTATTTGGTATCTGCTCTGCTTATTTGTCACTTTCAATATTTTTTATTTTGTTAATAAAATTAAAAGAACCAAAGTTTCTATTACCATATTGATTTTATTTGCTGTTCTTTTACTATGGCAAAAACAAGCTCTCGCTCTTGTTTCCAATAATTTTTTGCATTTACCTGACAATCGGCTTCCGCTGAAGATTGATTCTGCTTTAGTTGCTTGCGTATTCTTTGCTATCGGTGTATGGTATAAAGATAAAATAAAACACTTTGTTGAACAAACGACTTTGTCATGGTTCAAAATGCTTGTGATTGGAGCGATTGTATTTATTTGTGCTTTTTTGAACGGTTGGACAAATTTGAATTCTCTTGATTTTGGTAGATTACATTTGTTGTTCTATCCAATTGCGTTGGGTGGCATTTACGTTGTTTGTTATTTGTCAAAAAAAATAGCAGCATCCAAGTTTTATCGTGCAAAAAAAACTTTACTCGTTTATGGGGAAAACTCGCTTTTAATCTTTGGAGTTCAATCAATATTCATTCGTTTATATCTATATGTTTTCAATTCGCTAGAAGGAACAAATATGGAATTGTATATGAACAATCCATTGCACCATCAAATTGGCTCGTTTATTGTTGTTGCTTTTGTGATATCTCCTCTTTTGATGATTGTCAAAGCTAAGATTAAAGGATTTAAGAATGAATAATGTTCATGTTTTAGATTGCACGCTTCGCGATGGTGGCTATGTAAACGACTGGGACTTTGGTGATGAAAACGCCAAGGAAATCGTCAATCAGCTTAGCTCCACTGGTGTTGAATATGTTGAAGTCGGCTTCATCAAATTATGTGATTATATCAAAGATAAAATTCAGTTCAATCACATGGACCAAATCGCCGCATTATTTCGGCCATCCAAACAAAAGCTTTCTTTGATAGTGGAAGTTGGTTACGGATATCCGGTTACATCGTTTCCACCTCGTTCAGAAAATACTGTTGATTTAGTTCGGGTCATCATGTGGAAACGATCCTTGAAAGATGGTTTAGAATATTGCCGTCGTTTAAGGGAATTGGGATATGAAGTTGGAGTACAACCAACTCGCGTAGAACAATACAGCGATGAAGAATATGCTGAACTGATGCGAAATTTCAGCACCATTCAACCTAAGGCAATTTACATCGTTGACACGTTTGGTTTGTTGACCGAAGAAAAATTATTGCACTACGCCAAAATTGCTGATGAAAACCTTGGTGACGGAATCCGCCTTGGCTATCATGCACACAATAATATGCAACAGGCTTTTTCAAATGCTGTCGCGTTCACGAATCATCCCTGGAAACATGAAATCATGCTTGACGCTTCTGTTTCCGGAATGGGACGCGGAGCAGGTAATCTTTGCCTAGAATTGTTGCTTAAATATTTGAACGAACATCAAATGGGTAAATACGAAGTTGAACCGACAAATGATGTCGCTTCAAGAATCATGCAGTTCTATCCAATGGCTCCTTGGGGTTACTCAATGCCCTACTATTTGTCTGCGATAAATGGACGCAATCCATCTTATGTTCTATACCTCAACAAATTCAATCTGTCTATAAAGCAGATTGCAGAAGTATTCAAAACAATGCGCGAAAGAAATGTGGGCATTACTTACGATACTGCAATGTGTGACTCGATAGTAGCCGAAGTAAAAGGGAAATAGCTGAACATGTCTTTTAGAACTTTCATAACGCAGAAACTGGGCGTTGACAAGGCGATATTTTTTACCTTAATTGGAAAAATGTTGCAGATGTCAACGGCTTTTTTCTCTGTTTTGTTCATCGCTAAATTTTTATCCCCAAATCAGCAGGGCTACTACTATACATTTGGAAGTATTGTCGCAATACAAGTCTTTTTTGAATTAGGTCTAACGGGAATCATTACTCAGTTTGTTGCTCACGAAGCGTCTCATTTGCAAATAAGTCAGCTGGCTATTAATGGAGATACTGTATATCAGTCGCGTTTAGCTTCTTTACTGAAGATTTGCTTTAAATGGTATGTGATAATTTCGATTGTCTTATTTATCGTATTGTCGATAGTTGGTTTTCTTTTTTTCTCGTTCTTCAACAATAATTCTGCCGATATACAATGGCGTGGACCTTGGTTACTACTTGTTTTTGGCACGGTTGTTAATTTTTTGACCACTCCTTTAGTGGCTATAGTTGAAGGGTTGGGCTATGTAAAAGAAATTGCCAAGTTCCGAATGGTACAACAAATTTCTCAGCCCATTGCTTTATGGGGCGGTTTATGGCTTGGCGCCGATTTGTATGTTTCTGGTTTGGATGTAGCATGCCGTTCCTTAATAATGCTTTTCTTAATAGTGAAATCGCCCATTTTCCAGATTCTCAAGAAAATTTGGAGTGTCAACATAAAAGAAATAGTTTCTTATAGAAATGAAATATTTCCTTACCAATGGCGGATTGCTGTTAGTTGGATTAGCGGTTATTTCATATTTCAGTTGTTCAACCCTGTATTGTTTGCCACGGAAGGACCTGAAATTGCGGGTCAAATGGGCATGACGATGCAAGCTCTTAATGCTCTACTTGCGTTAACTTTAGCATGGATTAGTACGAAAGTCCCAAAAATTTCGGGACTTATTGCTTTAAAAGCGTATTCAAATTTGGATCAATTATTTGGAAAAACATTTAAACAGGTTGTTGGAATTGGCTTTGTGATTGTTGTTTTTTTTGTTGGTTCAATTATAGTGGTCCAAGATTTTAATATTAGGGTGTTTTCTATTGATATTGGAAATCGTTTTTTGCCCAAGATTCCATTATTGTTGATGTCATGGTCTGTATTCACAATGTTTCCTATAAATTGCTGGGCGATTTATTTAAGGTCTCATAAAAAAGAGCCGTTAATGGTCAATTCGGTTGTAATGGGCTTGTTGTGTTGTATGTCTACGATAACCTTGGGAAATCTATTTGGGCTGAATGGCATCGTCTATTCTTTTGCAATACTTCGTTTTGTGTCTTTAGGTTGGATTTATTATGTGTATAGAACAAAAAAAGTGGAATGGCATCAAAATAAAAAAGAGGACAGACAATGACGGCTAATGATTATAAGTTTCTAACAGTAATAATTCCAACATATAATAGATGCGACCAAATAATCGAAAATCTTGAATTAACTGTGCCTCAAATTTTAGCCTATCAAGATCGTGTGCGAATATACATATCCGACAATGCGTCTACAGACGGGACTAAGGAACGTGTAAAACCTTGGCTGGAAAAATATCCTGAAAACATAGCCTACTTTTGTCAAGAAAAGAACATCACTGCATCCCCTAATTTTAATCATGCTGTTCACTCGATTAACTCGGACTATATATTTGTTTTGGGCGACGATGATGTACTGTTTCCAAATTTTATTCAAACGGCATTAACCCTAATTGAAAAGAATCCTGAAATCGGCCTATTTCACTTCAATTATTTGATGGGATTAAACAATCTTAATGATTGTAGGCTTTTGCATGTTGACATTAATCCTAATAATATGCTAAAGAAATACAATAATGGAGAATCCTTTATATTAGAACACTTTAATGGGCCGAGTTTTATTTCGTCAAATTTGTTTAAGCGCTCATTATGGATTGATGGCACGAAATCGATTAAAGACGATTGCCCTGGATATGTGTGGTTTTCGATTCTTTTATATGGTTGCTTAAAACATCCTTGCGCCTATTATTCGGTTCCCGTTCTAATTCAAAGAATTCCTCAAAATAATCCCTACTCTAAGAATTGGCCTCTGTACTATGTTGTTGGACTAGGTAATTTATTTAAGCATCTTGATGCTGAATGTCCGAGAATGTACGATTCGTGGATACGCGAATCACAATATGAGCATTTAAGAAAAATGCTGCTAGTGTTAAGTGAATCGTGTTTTTTTAGGAAATTCTATAAAGAGAATAGGAAAAAAATGGCGGCTCATTTTAAAAGAAATGTCGTGAAGATATATTTTTCGTTATGTCTTTTGCCGATTCCTAAATTTTTTATGGGGAAAATGATTCCATATTTTGTAAAATCATTAAAATTACTGGGGATGAAGTAAAAAAATTGAGAATAAAATAGGGAAATGTTCAATTGCTAAAATAGGTAAACATGATGAATATCGGAATAGATGTAAAATCTCTGTCAAAGCGATATACGGGTATAGCAGTATATATTTATGACCTTATAAGATATTTTAATGAGTTGGACAATGTTGATGAGTTCTTCTTATATTCACACAAACCTTTTGAATTAGATTTCAAATTAAATAAGAATTTTCACAAACGAATATATAAGGGTATAACGGGAAGTATAGGCGTTATGTTTCAACTGTCTAAACGCTTAAGAAATGATAATATTGACTTATTTTGGGGTCCAGAGCACTGCTTAGTTTGGGGAAAACAAAAATTCAAGCAAGTGGTCACGATTCATGATTTAGCGGTATTGCATAATCCAAATGTGGGAACTCGATATAATGCATTGTTACAACGTTTTATGACTATTCCATCTTGTCGAAACGCAGACAAAATAATTGCTATATCACAATCGACTGCAAACGATGTCATTCAGACATCGGGAGTTGACAAAAATAAAATTCAGATAATTTACAATGGTGATTCTCCATACATAGAGAAAAACAAAACTTATACTGTGGAAGAACAAAAAGAAATAGAAAATAAATTCTCTATAAAAAAAGGTTGTTTTTTCTTATTTGTGGGTAGCATTGAACCAAGAAAAAATATCGAAACGATTATTGATGCTTATTCTATGTATCGAAAGAGCGGAGACTTTAAATTAGTTCTTGCAGGGGGACTGGGATGGCGCTATCGAAAGATTATAAATAAAATACAGGAGTCTCCTTATAAATCTGATATTATTCTAACGGGTTATTGTTCTTCCGAAGAAAAAGAATTTCTGTATAGAAATACAGCATCATTAGTTTTTCCTTCTTTATGGGAAGGATTTGGATTTCCTATCGTTGAAGCGATGAGTGTGGGCGCTCCTGTTATAACGGCTAGAGTATCTTCATTGCCAGAAGTTGGAGGGGATTGTGCTTTTTATATTGACAATCCTTTAGATTATATCGGTTTGTCAAAATTGATGATTCAAATTCAAAATTTAGATGATGACCAAAGAGAGTTGTTGTCGAAAAAAAATAAGTCGCAAGCGGCTCTTTTTTCTAGACGATTCTGTGCTAAAGAAACTCTCGATCTATTCCACAAATGTTACTCTAAATTATAGTTTTACCATCTTCAGAGTTTCTAGAAATGAAATTGTCAACCTTTTCAAACCATAGTTCTCTAAAATTCAACTCGTTGTTTTTTTTAGGAATTCTTGTTTTTTACCCCTTAAGGGAAGCGTTTTCTATAAAATTAGGCCCACAGTCTTTTTTTAGATTCGGAGATGCATTTATTTTTTTAGCTCCCATTTTCTGTTTCCTGTTAAAATTAAAGGGGCAATCCTTTAAAATATGTTACGCAATGGGATTGTTCCTTTTGTACGTGATTGTTGCAGGGGTCTTATTTGGCGAAATCGTAAATTTTTCTTATGCACAAAACTTCATTATTCGCGCAGTATTTGTTTCGTGTTTCATTTTTGTTTGTGAACACATCGTTATAGATTCTTCTATTAGGCTGTTTGATAAGTTTTTTAAATATGTTGTTTTGTTAGAATTATGTTTTTGCATAATTCAACTATGTGGTTTTAATTTCTTTGGGCTGCATTTTTCTTCGTTCAACCCAGAAGCTGTTTGGGGAGTACGCCGTTTAAACGGCACAGCTTCGGAACCAGGTTATTTAGTTCCTGTTTTAGTTCCATGCTTGTATTACTTCTTCATTAACCGAAAAAAAAATACAATGTACTTTTTACTAGTTTGTCTTGAGTTCCTTTTTACTTTTTCATCTTTTGCGTATATAATCTTTTTATTGACATTAGGATACGCGATAGCACAAACGAAAAAAAAATGGGGTAATTTTTTTATTCCAATTGCGTTTTTAACAATGTTTCTATTTGCTCTATTTACCTTTGTCCCTCAATTAAATTTAATCCAACAAAATGTACAAGGAAAAATAATTGCATATATCGTTGAGGATGAATCAAAGATGGATTGGTCCGCTGCAGAACGTGCAGAAAATAAAAAAGTTGCAACAAGAGCGTTCAAAAATATGAGTATTGAGAAGAAGCTTTTCGGTATGGGCCTTGGCGCGACACAATATTATACAGAACATGGCGTAAAATACCATTATGCAAGTAATGAAGCTGCAAACGCGTATTTAGCCTTATTGTTGAATGTGGGTATAGTCGGTTTATTTCTGTTCTTTTGCATAATGTATAAGGTTTACAAGCTCAAGTATGATAATACTATTTCAAAAACGTTTTATTGGGCTCTAGTCGTACAACTTTTTCAATATACAATAACTGGAAACATTTGGATGTATCTTACATGGTTCAACATTGGCTTGTTGATTATAGTAAGACGAAACGATCCGTACTTATTGAGAACTGACAAAGGTTAATATATGAACTTTATTGTTTTAGAAAAAAAGGTGGAACACAAGTAAGGACTTTGTTCTTTATGATTATTCAAGATGGCACAACGAATTGATTACTCATTTTCCAAAAGCACATTGAAAGATATTTTAACAAACGTACAAATGGTTGATTTATATGAAACTTGCGGTTGTAGCAAATAACATCGAAGGCAATTATGATGGCATAGGAAAACACGCCAGATTGCTTGCTGATGCCATGCAGAAAAATGGAATTGATATTAGTTTTTATTCCGGAACCACTTGGAATAAGAAAAAGAGAGAATTGTTTTATTCTTTTGAGATGAGCAAAGCTTTTCTTCGTCTTATAAAGGATATAAATGAATACGAATATGACTATGTGTTAATTGAATATCCATTCATTGAATATAATCCCTTAATCCTTATCGCGTTATTAATACTTTTTGTTCGTACCCGTTTTTCTAGGACGCGTATAGCATTGTCTTTGCACGAATACAATCGTGTTAACAAACTTAGAAAATTGGCTATTATCGGATTTTTAGCACTTTCCGACTTTGCCTTTTATACAAACAAAGAGTATTGTGAAAAATTCAGACTTCTAGAACGAAAATCATATACACGGTTCATTCCAGGACACATTAATTGTCCACAAGGAGAAAAAGACTATTCAAATCGTCGGTTTTCTTACTTTGGGTTAATCAACGGATCAAAAGCATTCGAGGAAATGCTACAAGCTTGGAAATGTTTTAATAAGGAAAAAAAATATCAGCTAGATATAGCAACGTGTTCTCCTTGCAACATTGATGACTATCGAAAGTACAATGTTTTTTTGCACTCTGATTTGCCCGATGCTGATGTTGCAGAAATGTTGTTTAACTCATCTTTTACAATAATCCCTTCAAAGCCTAATATAGCTTTAAATAACGGATCATTTATGGCAGCAACGCTATGTGGTAGCATTCCCATAGGAGTTCTTAGCGATGTTGTTAAGTCGGAAGGATTTTCTATTGGATCTAGAACATATGGATTAAGCGACTTTGTGGATAGTTTACAGCATGCGGTTTCTTTATCTAATGAAGATGTGAAAAATCTATCTGTAAAAGCTCATTTATTCGGAAAACAATATTCCTTTGATAAATTAGCAAAGGAAATGATTTCTGTATTTGAAAATTTTGAAAGATGACTAACAGAAATTCAATTTTTGACTTGATGAAAGGTGTCGGAATCATTCTCGTGATATGCGGGCATGTTTTTCGAGAATTTACTTTTTTTCATTTTTCTCCTTATAACTTTATTTTTTCATTTCACATGCCGCTATTCTTTTTTATTTCGGGAATGTTATACCATAAAAAAGAAAAATATGTTCTAAAAAAGGCTTTTAGTTTAGGTGTTCCTTATATCTCTTTTGCCCTGTTATCTTTTCTTTATTGGATTCTCATTGAATCAAAATTTAGATCTTATGCAGGATCGACAACACTACAATTTACAAACATATTTTTCCCGATGAACATTCGTGGAGGCTATGAATTCAACGCTGTTTTATGGTTTTTACCGGCTTTGTTTTTTTGCTCCATAATGTTCTATGTCATAGAGAAAATGGCACAGGAATATAAAATCGTCTTCATCATCCTGTTAGTAATAGTTATTGCCTACGATTCCCTTTTTTATGATAATTGGATTCCTTTTTACATTCCGCAAGCTTTATGTGCATTACCTTTTTTCATTACAGGTAACCAGGTGTGTACATATTTGGGAAAATTCAACATTTTTATAAAAAAAAGACCTTCTTTAACAATCGTAACTTCTTTGACATGCTTGTTTGCTATAGGCATTTTTTCTCCCAAATTTGATATGTTGTGGTGTATATACAATAACTGCTATTTAATCTTTTTCTTTACCGCTCTACTCGCCATTATTTGCACTTATTCATGTATGGTTGTGGTTGACAAAAATAGGGTTTTGGAATGGTTTGGGAAAAATTCTTTAATTATAATGTTGATTCATGAGCCTATAAAAAGAATCATTCTAAAATTATATAGTGTCATTCTGCATATTCCTATTGATAGTATTCGAACATCATTATTGCCTTCACTAATTGTGATTTTTACAGTTCTGTGCAGTGTGGTACCATTTGTTATGGTTATCAATAAATACACTCCCTTTTTGATAGGAAAGCCTTTTAGAAAAGAATGAGAAAAAACATTTTTATATGGAGTAAAATAACATGATCAACCTGATTCTTTGTGGTGGTTCGGGCACTCGCCTCTGGCCCGTGAGCCGTTCCCTGATGCCCAAGCAGT
>Ga0247610_10004798_pt1 | contig 14369 bp, 12 predicted proteins | sample 174DNAGHGhighgp2_FD_193483 | JGI IMG/M metagenome (GOLD analysis project Ga0247610, IMG submission 193483) | Sheep rumen microbial communities from Palmerston North, Manawatu-Wanganui, New Zealand - 1742 DNA GHGhigh gp2 | ecosystem: Host-associated > Mammals > Digestive system > Stomach > Rumen... | reverse complement strand
GTCCTTGGCAATGGCATCATAGAGTTCTGCCGGGTCGTTGCCAAGTTCCTTGAATTTCAAAGGCCAAGTCACCTTGTCCGCCTTCACCTCTTTTTCCGAGAGACCTTTGGCCGTGACGGTACGATCCATCTCCTTGAACTGCACGATGCCTTTCCTGATTGCTCCTCCTGCGAGGAAGAGACCGATGGCGAGAATCAACGCCTCGCCAATGTACTTGAATCTTTTTTCCATAGTTTTTTACTCATAAAACGTGATTTTCTGCACAAAATTACAAATAAATCTTCATTCTTTGTGCTTCAATTTTCTTTTTTTTAGTACTTTTGCATTGTCATTAACATTAAACAAGAGGAAACGATGAGAAAATGTGGTTTTATCTTCCTTGCTTTCATGGCGATGGTGCTTTCGATGTCTGCCCAAGAAAACAAGGCAAATTCTGCACAAAGGGACTCTTCGCATATCTTCATAGAATATGAGGAGAATGCGCAGTTTCCCGGCGGGGAAAAGGCTTGCTTCAAGTGGATACAGGAACACATCAAATACCCCGAAGGTTGCCAGGCCAATATCCCTCAGGGCAGAGTCATCGTTTCGTTCATTATTGAGAAGGATGGCTCCATCGACAGCATAAAGGTGGTTCGCTCGCCAGACCCTGCTCTTTCCGAAGAGGCCGTGCGCCTTGTGAGTGAGATGCCTAAATGGAAACCTGCGAGGTATTATAACAAGACGATTCGCTCGAGGTACCTTCTTCCGATTATCTTCAGACTGCAATAAACGAAACTCCCCGAAGAGCTTGCCTTTGCCCTTCGGGGAGTTGTTGTATTCAGACGCTTACGGTGCCTTTGATGGCAGGGTAGGGGTCGTAGCCCTCAAGGGTGAAGTCCTCGTATTGGAACTTGAAGATGTCCTTCACGTCGGGGTTGATAACCATCCTGGGCAGGGGGCGCGGCTCGCGGGAGAGCTGCAAGTGTATCTGCTCGAGGTGGTTCAGGTAGATATGCGTATCGCCTGTCGTGTGGATGAAGTCGCCCGCTTCAAGTCCGCAGACCTGCGCCATCATCATGCACAGCAGGGCATACGAAGCGATGTTGAACGGCACGCCAAGGAACGTGTCGGCGCTCCTCTGGTAGAGTTGCAGGGAGAGTTTGCCGTTTGCTACGTAGAACTGGAAGAACGCATGGCAGGGCGGCAGGTTCATGTTCTTGAGGTCTGCCACGTTCCACGCCGATACGATGATGCGCCGACAGTCGGGGTCGCGCTTGATTGTATCGACGGCTTGCTGTATCTGGTCAATGAAGCCACCGTCATAATCAGGCCATGAGCGCCACTGATAACCATAGATATGGCCGAGGTCGCCTGTCTCAGGGTCTGCCCACTCGTTCCAAATGCGCACTCCCCGCTCTTGCAGCCACTTTGCATTCGTGTTGCCTTGCAGGAACCAAAGCAGCTCGTAGATGATGCTTTTCAGGTGAACCTTCTTTGTCGTCAGCAAGGGAAAGCCCTCGCTCAAGTCGAAACGCATCTGATGACCGAAGATGCTGATGGTTCCAGTGCCGGTGCGGTCTTCCTTCTTGACGCCTTCGTCAAGGATTCTATTTAGGAGGTTAAGATATTGTTTCATTTCCTTACATAATCTATAAAGGTATATGAGAACTGATGTTTCTCGTCGGGTTCATGCTCTTCTTTGAAGGCGACAGTCCATTCCTCTTTATTGAAGGCAGGGAAGAAAGCGTCTGCCTCCTTCGGCGTGTCGTGTACTTCTGTCAGGCAGAGGCGGTCTGCAAGGGGCAAAGCCTCAGCATAGACACTCGCACCGCCAATGACATAGACTTCCTCCTCCAGTGAACAACTTGCGAGGGCTGCGGCAAGCGAAGGGAAAGTCTCTGTTCCTGGGAAGCTTCTCTTTGAGCAAGTGAGTACGACATTCCTGCGGTTGGGCAACGCTCCCTTCGGCAGGCTGTCGAATGTCTTGCGCCCCATGATGATGGTATGCCCGGTGGTGAGTGCCTTGAAGCGCTTCAAGTCCGCGGGGAGCCAGTAGAGAAGCTTGCCGTTCAGCCCGATGGCATTGTTCTCTGCCACCGCTGCGATGATACTGATGCTTGCCATTATAACTTCTTCATCTCTTTCAGAAACTCGCTTATCCTCTCGAGATATGTGTAACTTCCTGTGCCGGGCGATGCCGTGCGCTGGAAGCAATGGTTCCGCTTGGCGAGGATGTGTAGCTCGCTCTGTATGCCCATGGCACGCATCTTCTCCCACGTCTTGACGGAATTCATCGCTGCCCATACATCTTCGTCGCCGTGAACGAAGAGCATCGGCACCGTCTTGAGGTCGAAGTTAAACTCGGGCACGAGAATTGCGCTGTCGTCAACGCCGCTCGTCGAGTTGTGTTCCTCTGTGCCGTCGGTAAGAGCGTAGGCAGGATAGATGCCTATTCCCCACTGCACGTTGCAGGGCTGCTTGTCGAGGTTGTCAATGGGCAGATAGGCCTGTTGCACTGAAGAAGTGACGCCCATCAAGGTGAGATGACCGCCGGCACTACTGCCCATGATGCCGATGTTGTTCGGGTCGAGGCCATAGTCGGCAGCCTTGCTCTTCACAAGACGAATGGCTCGCTGCAGGTCTTGCCATGCGGAGATGTGCTTCTTCAAGCCCGTCTCGGGAGCAGGACGCGGGGTGCGATAGCGCATTGTCACCACCGCCATGCCAAGACTGTTGAGGTATCTGCGTGCGGGAGCCACTTCGAATCCGTCCGGGCCGTTGCCATTGTAGCTGCCGCCCGAATAGATAATCTGTATGGCCTTCGTTTTGAGGTTGGCGGGGATGTGCCATTCGATGTACGGCGTGCCTTGGTTCTCCTGCACATAAGGCATTTTGCCCTCCGGCCAGATGTTCTCCTTGACGTATTTGTCGCGAGCGCTGTCGTCGGGGAAACGCTTCATAATCTCCTCTTCGGGAGCAACGGGACCAAGTATGCCAAGTTGCTGGAGGAACTCGATGCCACGCTCCAGGCCGAAGGCTCCATGACCTTTGCCCGGGTAGAGGTGCAGTTCGGCAGGTATCTTCCGCTTGCGAAGCTGACGGAACACCATTGTCGAGGCGTTGGGAGAGTATGGGTCGTTGCCTCCATGATGCAGGCTCATCGGGCAGGTCTTCTCGTCGAAGTGGAAGATGGTGTCAAGCCTGACGTCCGGCCCGATGCCCTGTCTGACGTTGGGCGTGCCGCCTTCACTGTCGCTGAGGGCGTAGGCGGGGGCATTGACGATGGCGAAGTTCACATGGCAAGGCACGTCGTCGAGGGCATCGACGCGTGCGTAGGCCGGTGTCTGCGAACTGGTGGCCAGCAGAAGAGCCAAGTGTGAGCCTGCCGACATGCTGACGGTTCCTATCTTCTCGGCATCGAAGCCACGCTTCTTTGCCTCGCTTCGTACCATGCGGACGGCACGCTGTCCGTCCTCCCATGCCGTTTTGTAGATGGGCAATCCCTCGGGTCTGGGGGTACGATAGACGAAGTTCACGCATTGGAACCCCAGTTCGGTGAAGCGTTGCGTCCATTGCTTGATGAGGTTGTTGTCGCAGGTGTTGTTGTATCCGCCGCCGGAGATGAGTATCATGCAGCCGCCGTTGGGAGTTGCCGGCGCGTCCATCCATTCCAGGTAAGGTCTGCGATGCTTGTCGGGATTGAACCCCTCGGCATTCGATTCGGCTGTCATGGCTGCTATCTGATGCCGTTGGGCATCGGGCATCTTGCCGTTCGACCAAAGAGGAACACGCTTGCCTGCCTGAACATTCAGCAGGGCAAGGAACAGGAATAAGAGTAAATAAGAAAATCTTTTCATATGAATAGTGAATTAGTTAGGCTGTCAGTTCGTTCATTCGAGCCAGGTACTTCCCGATGATGTCGAACTCGATGTTGACTATCGTGCCGGGCTTGATGGCATGGAAGTTCGTGTTGTCGAAGGTGTAGGGAATGATGCAAACCTGGAAGGTGTCCTTCGTGGGACGGCATACGGTGAGGCTCACACCGTTGACTGTCACGCTGCCCTTATCGACGGTGAAGTAGCCGTGCCTTATCATCTCCTGCGAACTTTCGTATTTGAAAGTATATTGATGGCTGCCCTGCTGGTCTTCGACAGCGATGCAGGTTGCCGTCTGGTCCACATGTCCCTGCACGATGTGTCCGTCGAGCCTGCCGTTCATCAGCATCGAGCGCTCCACGTTCACCTCGTCGCCCACTTTCAGCAGGCCGAGATTGCTGCGCTCCAAGGTCTCTCTCATTGCCGTGACCGTGTAGGTACTGCCCCCCCGACCCCCTTTAGGGGGAGAAAGGCGTACCACCGTCAGGCATACGCCATTATGTGCGATGCTTTGGTCGATGCCCAGTTCCTCTACGAAGGGACATGTCAAGGTCAGGTGTACGTTGTCCAGCTCGTGCTCAATGGCGACCACACGCGCTGTTGCTTCTATGATCCCGCTAAACATATTGTCATTTACGATTTAATCATTTACCATTTACCATTTACAGACCCTCTAAATCTCCCGTGAGGGAGACTTCATTTTCTCCCCCTTACGGGGGAGTTAGAGGGGGTCTTTATTTCTTTGCCTCTGCTTCGAATTGCCTAAAGAAGTCTGCCTGCCTATGCCCTTCCCGGTGCATGGCCTTGTACTTCAACATTAAGCCCTTCAGTTCTTCCCATGTGCCGTCCTTGAGAGACTCTGCCTTGTGGCGCATACAGTGCAGATAGAGTGGCTGCATACGGACGCGGTCAACTTGTTCCCTGATGTTGTCCGACTCTGCTGCCGCCTTTGCCTGTTCCAGGATGTCGAAGGCCTGCCTGATGAACTCGTCGCTGTATATCTCATGGCTCTCCCTGATGTAGATGCCGTAATGCACGTCCGGCTTAACGAGGCTCTTGCACAGGTCGTAGTATTCCTTAATATAAGGAGCGGCCTTTCCATAGTATCCTTTGATGAAGATGCTTGTCAGCGAATCTACATCCTGCTCGGGGTTCCATAGCAGTTGGTTCACCGTCCAGGCCTTCATCTCGTCGAATTCTGCCCCGGCCGACTGGTATTGTGCCTCCTCGAAGATGCCGATGGCCTTGTTGTCGCCGAAGATTTTGATGTTAGGCCCCATCACTTGGAAGTTCGGCCACGGTGCGATGTACTGTGCATAATCGACGATATAGTCCCAGATGAACAGGTGTGGAGCCAGCTCTGCCCAGCCTTTAAGGTCTTGCATGAACTTCTCGTTCTGCGGACACCCTGCGTCGAGTGGATGGGCGAAGCAGCACTCTATGCTGCAAAGCCTGATGACGACGTTCTCGCGCGGCTTGATGCCCGTGGGCGGCTGGCGTGAGTACTGATAGGCAAAGGTGCCGATGAACTTGTCGGGGAACTCGTCCTTTACGGCGTCGGCCACTTGGTTGACGAACCACACGATGAGCCCCGAATGTCCTCCATACCTGTCCTCTATGGCTTTGCACTGCTCGCATTGGCAGAACATGAAGTTGTCGTTTTGCGAAAGACTGTAGATGCGATACTCGGAATGCTCGCGCATACGCTGCGCCATCCTTGTCTTGCATATCTCTAAAACGTCCGGATTCGAGAGGCAGAGCTGGCCGTAGCCGTTGTAGCGCTTGCCGTCGCGAAGGCAGAAATACTCGGGATGCGTCTCGAAGAACTCGCCGACAGGCACGAGCCACTCCATCGTGTGAGCACCATAGTAAGCCTCTATGTTGCCATAGTCGCTTGTCATCGGCCCCCATTTCATGTTCTCGCGGGTGTGTGCGCTCCATTCAGGCGCATTGTTTGCCACGAAGTAGTTGCTGTAGCGGTACTTGACGAAAGGCTGTTCACTGCGGTTCAGCCGTGGCAGCTTCTTTTCCCTGCACCTCGGCACGGCGGTACATTTGGGTGTGAACCAGTGGATGCCGAACTCACGTTCAAGGAATGTGAATACGCCGTACATCGTCCCTCGTTGCGCTCCGCCCCAGATGAGCAGGTCGTGACCAATGGTGCGGTAGGTGAAGCCCTCGTCGTCCTTCCTGGGTTTCCTTGCTCCCGTCAGGTCGGCCACACGGGTGTTGTACCCCACGAAGATGCGTCTGCCGTCCGTGTTTATGTCGTTAACGATGGGCAGACGTGCGTCGCTCATCTTCTCGATGTACTGCTGCAACTCTCGGGCAGCCGTCTGTTCCGATGTGGATGCCTCTGCCGAAATGACAATCTTATAGTCGCTCTTGCCGTCGCGGAACAGCCAGTCGGCAGCGTTGACCCCTGCGGCGAGAAGCAACAGGACAAGGGCTGACGAAAGTCTGAAAAAGGAAGGTTTCAGATGGTGCATAGTCGTAGTTTGTTGGATTTCGGGTGTAAAGGTACGAAAAAAAGTGAAAAAGAGAAAGGTGAAAAGCGAAAAATTGAAGGTGCAGGATGCAAATAATCTGAATTTGTGTGCCCGGAGTGCTCTGGTTGCCTCTGCTGCGACGGTAAAAAATCTTTACATAAATACTCGCCTCAAAGTGCCGTCTTGAGTGGTTCGGCACGGGACGATTTCCAACGCGGCACGTTAAGTTGGTCAACTTGGCGTGCTGCGTTTGTAAATTCCCTGTGCTTCTTTGCCCGTCTTCCTGCACCGAATTTTGTCGAAAAATGCACTTTGTTTTGCGATTGATTGCATGAAACTGATAGTTTCTTAACATCAAGATAAAAATCGCAACTCTCCAACCGATTGAATATCAGCAGACATTAAAAATAAGACACTATTTCGTCTTTTGGGTTCAAAAGTGCCAGCCGCCCCGAAAAACGTCGTTAAATCGAGTTTCGAGAGGAAGATTCTTTACATTTTTGATGTTTTCGTTATCACGTTATACCGTTATTCCGTTATAACGATGATGAGGCGAGGGCCAAAAGTCCCTCAATCGACATCATAATAGACCTGTGCCGAACGGTAGCCGGGCATGGCGAGGACCTGGCTCTGGAGTGCAAGGAGACGCTCGCGGACGGCAGACATGGGGGCCGTCAACTCTATCTTCAGGATGATTTTCCGTATGTGCAGGCGCTGGACGCGGCTCACCGGCGGCGTGTCAGGGCCAAGCACCCTCTCTCCGAAGACCTGCCTCAAGAGGGCGGCAAAGTCCGTGGCGAGCTGCTCCGCAACACTCTCGTCGCGGTGCTTCAGATAGATGAAAATGACGCGGCAGAAGGGCGGATAGCGGAACAGCTCGCGCTCCTCTGCCTGCTGGGCATACATGCCCTCGTAGTCGTGGTTCACCACTTGCTGCACGATGTCGTTGCCCGCGTCGCGTGTCTGAAGCACAACATGACCGACAGCCTCTTTCCTGCCTGCCCTTCCTGCCACCTGCTCCATAAGTTGGAAAGCACGTTCATAGCTGCGGAAGTCAGGTTGCGAGAGCATCGTGTCGGCGGAAAGGATGCCCACGAGGCTGACGCGGTCGAAGTCGAGGCCCTTCGTCACCATCTGCGTGCCGATGAGGATGTCTGTGTTGCCCTGTTCAAAGTCGTGGAGAATCTGCTCGTAGTTCTGTCGTGAGCGCGTGGTGTCGAGGTCCATGCGTGCAATGCGTGCCTCGGGAAGGATGGCTTGCAATTGTTCCTCGATGCGCTCCGTGCCGTAGCCGCGAGAGGAAAGGGCGCTTCCTTCGCAGTTCGGACATTTCGTCGGGATGTCGTAAGTCTTGCCACAATAATGGCAAACCATCTGCCTGAGGCCGCGATGGACGGTGAGGCTGACGTCGCACTTCTCGCATCGGGGCGTCCATCCGCACTCCCTGCACTCCATTACGGGCGCATAGCCCCTGCGGTTCTGGAAGAGGATGACCTGCTGCCGTTGCTCCAAAGCCTTGCGGATGTGGGCGAGCAACTGCGGCGAGAAAACACCAGGCATCAGCTTCTTCCGCCGCATCTCCTGTACGTCAACTATCTCTATATCGGGTAATTGCATTCCGGCATAACGTGTCTTCAACGTGACGAGGCCGTACTTGCCGACCTGGGCGTTGTGGTAGGATTCCAGACTCGGTGTGGCACTGCCCAGCAAAGCTTTTGCCCCGGCTTGCTTCGCCAACACCAAGGCCGTGTTGCGGGCATGGTAACGGGGAGCGGGCTCCTGTTGCTTGAACGACGTTTCGTGTTCTTCGTCGATGATTACCAAACCGAGGCGGCGGAAGGGAAGAAAGATGCTGCTGCGAACGCCCACAACGATGTCGTAGGGCGCATCGGTGAGCATCTTCTGGTAAAGCTCGGCGCGTGCCTTGTCGGGGTAGCGGGAATGATACACGCCAAGGCGGTCGCCGAAGACGCGCCGCAGCCTTTCCGTCAGCTGGGCGGTCAGCACGATTTCAGGAAGCATGAAGAGAACTTGCTTCCCCGCCTCGATGGCCTTCTGCATAAGGTGAATGTAGATTTCTGTCTTCCCGCTGCTCGTCACGCCATGCAGCAGGCAGACGTCGTGCTTCTCCCACTCGCCGATGATACTCTCCATTGCCTGTTGCTGGATGTCTGTCAGAGGGGCAAGGGGCAAGGGGCTGGGGGCGGAAAGATTGTTTGGGCAGGACGTATCCTCTTGCTCCTTGCCCTTCGAAGCTCGCCCCTTGCTTCCTGCTCCTTGCCCCTTCTTCTTAAGGCGTGATGGCAAAGCAGCATTGAAGACGTCGCCCACCGAGCAGAAATAATAGTCGGCCATCCATTTCCACAGGTTCATCTGCGATGGCAGCACGGATGGCGTTGCGTCGAGAACCTCGGAAATGGGCTTGGTGGGGTAGGGAGGCGTTTCGTCGTGCAGACGCACAACAAGGGCAGTATAGACCTTCTTGGGCCCAAACGGCACTATGACACGGCATCCCGCCTGCAGCACCGCACCTTCGCCGTCAGAAGGCAGTGCGTAGGTAAAGGCTCCCTGCAAGGGCAGGGGCAATATGACATCGGCGTAACGTGGCATAGTGAATGCAAAGGTACAAAATTCGCCGCACACGAAGTCATGTTCTTGCACAAAAAAAGTTAAAATGTGCATAATTAGACACATTTTTACGCTCAACTGTTGCACAATTGCTCAAAATGTCTTTACTTTGCACCGCGAAATTAAATAGAATACCGTAAATAGTATAATTGTTAATTAATAAAGTTATGTCAGAAATTGAAGCAAAAGTAAAAGAGATTATCGTTGATAAGTTAGGCGTTGATGAGGCAGACGTTACTCGCGAAGCATCATTCACAAACGACCTGGGTGCCGATTCTCTTGACACCGTGGAACTGATTATGGAGTTCGAGAAGGCATTCGAGATCACCATTCCTGACGACAAGGCAGAGAAGATCTCTACCGTTGACGACGCCATCAAGTTCATAGAAGCTAACAAGTAAGAAAGCAATTCACAATTCATAATTCATAGTTCATAATTAGGAAGACTGGGCGTTGCCGACAGGAATGCCGCAGCGAAATGATAATTATGAATTACGAATTAATAATTATGAATTAAGATAAATGGAACTGAAAAGAGTTGTAGTGACAGGCATCGGCGCGGTCACTCCCTTGGGCAATACTGCTGCGGAGACGTGGCAGAATATGCTTAATGGCGTGAGCGGCGCGGCTCCTATTACGCATTTCGATGCCTCGAAGTTCAAGACGCAGTTCGCCTGCGAGGTGAAGAACTTCAATCCCGAGGACTTCATCGACCGAAAGGAAGCCCGCAAGATGGACCCCTATTGCCAGTTTGCCTTTGCCTCAGCAGTCATGGCTGTCGAGGACAGTGCAATGGACCTGGATGCCATCGACAAGAACCGCGTGGGCGTCGTCTTCGGCGTCGGCATCGGCGGCATGAAGACGTACGAGGAGGAGGTGACCGCCTATGCTAAGACAGGCGAGACCCTCGGCCCCAAGTTCAACCCCTTCTTCGTGCCTAAGATGATATCCGACATCTGTGCCGGTCACATCAGCATCAAGTACGGCTTCCACGGCCCCAACTACATCACCTCCAGCGCTTGCGCCTCTTCGACCAACGCACTCGCCGATGCCTTCAACCTTATTCGTCTTGGCAAGGCGGACGCCATCGTGAGCGGTGGCGCAGAAGCGGCCATTACGTCGGCAGGCGTAGGCGGTTTCACGGCGATGCACGCCTTAAGCACCCGCAATGACAGCCCCCAGACGGCCAGCCGCCCGTTCAGTGCCAGCCGTGACGGTTTCGTGATGGCAGAAGGAAGCGCGGTTCTCGTGCTTGAGGAACTGGAGCATGCCAAGGCTCGCGGTGCGAAGATATATGCCGAGTTGGCAGGCGCGGGCATGAGTGCCGATGCACACCACATCACGGCCTCGCATCCGGAGGGTCTCGGAGCAAAGCTCGTCATGGAGAACGCCCTTGAAGATGCAGGGATGAAGCCTTGTGACATTGATTACATCAACGTCCACGGAACCTCCACTCCCGTTGGTGATGTGAGCGAATGCAAGGCTATTATTGCCGTCTTCGGCGAGCACGCCTACAAGCTCAATATTAGCAGCACGAAGTCCATGACCGGGCATCTGCTCGGTGCAGCAGGTGCTATCGAGGCAATGGCAAGTGTGCTGTCTGTCAAGGAGGACATCGTTCCGCCAACCATCAACCACGAAGAGGGCGACGAAGACCCGGAGATTGACTACAAGTTGAACTTCACCTTCGGCAAGGCACAGCAGCGCACTGTACGGGCAGCTTTGAGCAATACGTTTGGCTTCGGCGGTCATAACGCCTGCGTCATCTTCAAGAAGTACGCAGAATAAGTGTAAAGTTGTGTCTGCCGTCAATCTGATAGACGCGATAAGGCTCCCTTTCCGCAAGGACAAGGAGTTTTATCGCGCCTTTCGTAATATGCTGGGCTTCTATCCGCACAAGATAAGCCTCTATCAGGAAGCGTTGATGCACAAGTCGATGGCTGCACATGCCAAGAGCGGCACGCCTATCAACAACGAGCGCCTGGAGTTCCTCGGCGATGCAGTACTCGGTGCTGTCGTGGGCGAAATCGTCTTTCATCATTTCCCCCAAAAGCGCGAGGGCTTCCTGACGAACACACGAAGCAAGATCGTGCAGCGCGAGACGCTGGGAAGGCTGGCGGCAGAGATAGGGCTTGACAAGCTTATCCGTCGCAACGAACACAACCAGACGCACAACAGCTACCTTGCGGGCAACGCCTTTGAAGCCCTTATCGGTGCCATCTATCTCGACAGAGGATATGCCCATTGCAAGAGCTTCATCACGAAGAAGATACTGCGGCAACTCATCGACATCGACAAGGTGGCGTATCAGGAGGTGAACTTCAAGAGCAAACTCTTAGAGTGGTGCCAGAAGCATAAGGTCACGCTTGAATACATCTTGCTCGACGAGACGAAGGCGGAAGACGGCTCGCCCCTCTTCAACACGAAGGTTGTCATCGGTGGCGTGGAGTGCGCCCGAGGCAAGGGCTATTCAAAGAAAGAGAGCCATCAGAAGGCCAGCAAGAATGCCATGCACCGCCTCAAGTGCGACCGCAAACTGCATGATGAACTTATTAAATTTAGGAAATCAGGAGATTAGTCGTTTGGTCGTTTGGGGAAGTTACCGGCAAGCATGAAACAGTATCCTTCCCAAACGAGCAGACGACCAAACCACTAAACGACCAATAAAGAATGTCTCTGACAAGCATCATACGCCCAGTCTTTACTTCTCGCCTTCGTAAGCTTGATCTTTACGCTACCGAGGCGGAGGCTTTGCAACGCGATGTCCTGCGGCGGCTGCTTGACAAAGCCGCGAGGACAGAGTGGGGCAGGGCGCATGGCTATGGCAAAGAAGTCGGTTACGAAGCCTTTGCCCGACAGACACCCCTTAACACCTACGAGGAGATGAAGGGCTACATCGACCGCATGAGGCACGGCGAGAAGGATGTCCTTTGGCCGGGAAGGGTGAAGTGGTATGCGAAGTCGAGCGGTACGACCAACGACAAGAGCAAGTTCATTCCTGTCTCGGGCGACAATCTCCACGACACACACTATGCCGGAGGCAAGGATGCCGTCGTCTGGTACTTGCGGAACAACCCGCAGAGCCGCATCTTTGACGGCAAGGCACTTATCCTCGGCGGCAGTCATGCCGCTAACTACAACCTGCCGGGCAGCCTTGTGGGTGACCTCAGCGCCATCCTCATCGAGAACATCAACCCGCTGGTCAACATGGTTCGCGTGCCGAAGAAGGCCACAGCCCTGCTCTCTGACTTCGAGATAAAAAGGGAACGGATAGCGAGGGAAGCCATGAATCAGAATGTCACGAACCTGAGCGGCGTGCCTTCCTGGATGCTGTCCGTATTAAATAAGGTAATGGAGTTGAGCGGCAAGCAGTACCTCAATGAAGTATGGCCCAACCTGGAAGTCTTCTTCCATGGCGGTGTGGCGTTCACGCCCTACCGCAATCAGTACCAACGCCTCATCCCGTCTCCGGGGATGCACTACATGGAGACGTACAACGCCTCCGAGGGCTTCTTCGGCCTTCAAGATGATCCAAGCGACGCGGCCATGAGCCTGATGATTGACTACGGCGTGTTCTACGAGTTCATCCCAATGGACGAGTTCGACAAGGAGCAGCCGACGGTGGTTCCCCTGTGGGGTGTCGAGACAGGCCGCAACTATGCAATGGTCATCTCAACCTCAAGCGGATTGTGGCGCTACATCATCGGCGACATGATTCGCTTCACGCAGACGAATCCTTACAAGTTCATCATCACGGGGCGCACGAAGTCCTTCATCAACGCCTTTGGCGAGGAACTCATCGTCGATAATGCCGAGAAGGGATTGGCCGAGGCGTGCCGACAGACGGGAGCCGAAGTGCTGGAATACACGGCAGCCCCTGTCTTCATGGACGACGAGGGCAAGTGCCGCCATCAGTGGATAGTGGAGTTCAGCCGTGAGCCGAGCGATACGGAAGAGTTCGCCCGCATTCTCGACGAGAGCCTCCAACAGATAAATTCCGACTATGAGGCCAAGCGATACAAGGACATCACGCTCCAGCGGCTCGAGCTCGTCAAGGCGCGTCCGGGCGTCTTCAACGACTGGCTAAAGCAGAAAGGCAAGCTCGGCGGACAGCACAAGGTGCCGCGCCTCTGCAACAACCGCGACATCATCGAGCAAGTCATTGCACTCAACCGTTAGGCAGTGTCTATCGCATTCTCTTAAAATACCATTATATATATTATACAGCAACGGACCAAACGGATTGGCCTGGATTTATGCTTCGATGATAATCAGCATATAGGACAATCCGTTTGATTCGTTGTTGTTATTTATGACTTGAGCCTGTTTCACCCCTTGTTTTTGATAAAAGCACACGAAAAGAAGAAAATTTTAGCAATTTTCTCTTGATATTTGCTTCCCTTTCAACGAAAATCATTACTTTTGCATTGTGTTTCGTAAGAGGCACGACTTTTTGCTCAAATTCCATCTCGAACTAGCACCTCGGCAAGGAGTTTAACGGGCAAAACCTACATACGTTTGGAGTGCGCACTTAGAGTGCGTTCTTCCATAGTATGTAGAGGCTGTGCTAGGCCTGAGATGGATATGGCAGGAGCGCACTCTTTTCATATCTGGAAGTTAGTGCAAACTTGTTGAAGAAAATGATTGCATTAACTTTAAATTTGAGCAAATATGAAAAGATTGGTTTTGTGTTCTTTTTTATTTCTCCTTGCCTCTTCTGCGACTTGGGCAGAGAAGCATCCATTTGACAACGGACTGTACTGGGAATTGGAGAATGGTGTGCTAACAATTTCCGGGAATGGGGCGATAGGAAATTATTCTCATCCTTGGGAAGACAAAGGGATTGTTGAGAAAATAATAATCCAAGAAGGAGTAACTTCCATAGGGGAATGCAATTTTTGGGAGTACAATAAACCACATCATTTGAAATCTGTCGAAATCGGTAGCACCGTAACAACAATAGGAGAACATGCCTTCTGTGATTGCACTGGCCTGACCTCTGTCACCATCCCTAACTCAGTTACATACATAGGAGAGTCTGCCTTCAGTAGATGCAAAAGTCTTAACAACATCTCAATTCCCGAATCTGTGACAATTCTCTCATCAAGCGCTTTCTTTAATACAGGCACTAATGGATACGATTACGACCGTATTATTGAATCGCTACCCGATTGGCTGATAGAAGGGGGAAAGTCAGCGTGGAGCTATTTTAATCTTTCTGAGGCATCTGTAAAAGCCTACATGCAGAAGAAGGGAATTGATTATTCTAAATTTGCGGCGTATGGCTCAAATTGCAGGCTGATTTTGAGTAGTAGGTATTCAATAGCTCAAATTGCAGGCTGACATTAGGAGCATTTTACTTGGCAATTTGTGTTTGAGTTCGTATCTTTGCTCCGCA
>Ga0247610_10004797_pt1 | contig 14369 bp, 3 predicted proteins | sample 174DNAGHGhighgp2_FD_193483 | JGI IMG/M metagenome (GOLD analysis project Ga0247610, IMG submission 193483) | Sheep rumen microbial communities from Palmerston North, Manawatu-Wanganui, New Zealand - 1742 DNA GHGhigh gp2 | ecosystem: Host-associated > Mammals > Digestive system > Stomach > Rumen ... | reverse complement strand
GCGGATGGATCTGATTATATGTAACTCTTAATAATTGTACTTTCATTGGTGCTTCTAGTGTAGTTATGGAAACTATCTATTCAAATACAAATTATATTAATTGTAATTTTATAAATTTCACTGGTAATTATTTATTCAGATTATTATCAACGGATACATATACTTACTTTGAAAATTGTGTGTTCTCAAATGTTAATGTTAATCTTTTGGGTGCAGCAGTTTATTCTGATAAAGATAAATATAACTTGACATTTAATGGAGTATGGTTTGGAAATAATGATATGGTTTCATCTATAACCAATTATCCAAGTAATGTTGCTATTCCAGGATTTGTACTTCCAATTCAAAAATATGCACTTTTTTCAGTCTCTAAAAATTATTTAGGCGATAATGTGTATGAGATTGTTGGTAGGTTGGCTTGGAATGGTACAAATAGTAGTGAAGGAATGGAAAATTTCTCACCAATGACAGTTACATTATCATCAACTACTGGTGAAATTCCATCAGCAGCGACTTTAGTAAATGGTACTTTCAAAGTTAATTATACTAGTAGTGCTTCTGAACATAATGTTGTTGCTAAATTAGATTCTGGTGAAATCAATTTAACATTTGAATCTAAAGTAAAAGATTACACTTTTGATATTAGTGAAATTACTGATGTTAAAGTAGGGGATACTAAAGAAATAACTATTACTTTACCAAGTGATGCAGATGGGCAAGTTGTTATTTCTATTGGTGATAATAATATCTTTACTGAAACAGTCAATGGAAACACTACCAAAGTTAATATTACTGGATTTGTTCTTGGTGAAAACATAATTAACATTACATATTCAGGTAATGATAGATACGAATCAAAAACCAAAAATATTACATTATCTGCTGTAAAAGAAACAACTCTCACAACAACTAATGTAACTACTACTTATAATGTTGCTAAAGATTTAGTTATTACTTTAGCTGCTAATGGTGATGTTTTAGCTAATAAAACTGTTAATGTTGTTGTTGGTACTATCAATAAGAATTTAACCACTAATGCTAGTGGTCAAGTTAGTATTGATGTTTCTACTTTAGCACCTAATACTTATGTTGCAAGTATTGCTTTTGAGGGTGATGATTTATATCTTAAATCCAGTACTACTGCAAATGTAGTTGTAAACAAAATTGTATCTTCATTATCTGCTCCAGATATAACAACTACTTATAATGTTGCTAAAGATTTAGTTATTACTTTAGCTGCTAATGGTGATGTTTTAGCTAATAAAACTGTTAATGTTGTTGTTGGTACTATCAATAAGAATTTAACCACTAATGCTAGTGGTCAAGTTAGTATTGATGTTTCTACTTTAGCACCTAATACTTATGTTGCAAGTATTGCTTTTGCTGGCGATGACATATGTGGTAACTCTAGTGTAACTGCAAATGTAGTTGTAAACAAAATTGCTTCTTCAATAAAAGCCACTACTGTAACTACTACTTATAATGTTGCTGGAAATTTAGTTATTACTTTAATTACTAATGGTAAAGCATTAGCAAACCAAAAAATAACTGTTAAAGTTGGAACAATCTCAAAAACTTTGATTACAAATGATAAAGGACAAGTTTCAGTCGATGTTTCAAAATTAACTCCAAAAACATACACAGCAACATTCACTTATGAAGGAGACACAATCAATGCTAAATCAACAAATACTGCAAAAGTAGTAATAAATAAAGCAACACCAAAAATAGCTGCTAAAAAAGCAACTTTTAAAGCAAAAACTAAAACCAAGAAATACAGTATTGTTTTAAAAGACAACAAAGGAAAATCAATTAAAAAAGCTAAAGTTACCTTGAAAGTTAAAGGCAAAAAATATAAAGCAACAACCAATTCTAAAGGTAAAGCAACCTTTAAAATTACCAAATTAACTAAAAAAGGTAAAAACACAGCTACAATTAAATTTGGTGGAAATAACTACTTCAAATCCATAAGTAAAAAAGTAAATATTGTTGTTAAAAAATAGAGAAAAATATCTCTATTTTTATATTTTTTTTAGTTTGTTAAATAGATATGATTATGTTTAAATTAACGGTAGGGGTGAAATTTTATAATTATTTTTTATGTTGATTAAAATGAAAATTAAATCTTTTATATTATTAGTATTAATTTGTATTATTTTTTCTTCAAATTTAGTTTTTGCAAGTGACAATATAACTACTGACATTGATACTGGAAATACTTTGAATCAACAAGATGTGAACCTTGAAAAAGATAATGATTGTTTATTTAAAGAAAGTATACTTGAAGAATTTGATGAAGAAAACATATTAAATAAGAATTCAATTGAGATATATGTTGGTGAAAATAAAACTCCTGATGGAGGTAATGGGTCGTATGATAATCCATATGCTACATTAGATTTAGCATGCAAAAATGTCAATGGAGAAGAAAAAGCAACAATTAATATATTTAATGGAACTTATTATTTGGGTTCTTTATTAAAATTCAACACTAGTAATCTATTTATTAATGGAATTAATGGTGATGTAATTATTAGAAATGAAAAAGATAATTGGTGGGATCAGCAAGCATTTTCACTACAATCTCCCACTGCTAATTTCACAATGAAAAATATCATTTTTAATTCATCAGTCACATCAGTTGGGGGTCAATTTACTCCATTTATCGGAACAGCAGATCACGGAACCTACATTAATTGCACATTCAAAGGAACCGTTTACACTAATTTATATGGTAGTAAAGAGTTTAATTCTAAATTTATCGATTGTATTATTAAGGATTTTGATTATGCTTTGTTTAGATATCACTTGGAAGGTTCTAAATTTGTTTATTTTGAAAATTGTATTTTTTTAAACCCAAAAATGGTATATTTAACACAAACAATAAGTTATGGTAAGAATATTTCAATAAATGGTGTATGGTTTGGTCAAAATAAAATTGCAGATTATGTTAGAAATATTCAATTATTTTTGAATGGTAATTATGTAAATGTAGATATTCCAATAACAAGATATGCAATCTTTTCAGTTTCTCAAAATTATTTAGGAAATAATAAATATGAACTTATTGGCAAATTGACATGGAATGGTACTGATAGTAGTGAAGGAATGGAAAATTTCCCACCAATGACAGTTACATTAACATCAACTACTGGTGAAATTCCATCAACAGTGACTTTAGTAAATGGTACTTTCAAAGTTAATTATACAAGTAATTCATTCGATAATAAAATTTTAGTTAAATTAGATTATCAAAAAATTACCTTAAACTTTAATACAGTTGATATTCATTCTAAACCAGTGAATATTTATTATGGAGATGATCAAAATCTTACTCTCAAATTCAACAAACCCTTAACTGGACTTCTTAATATTACAGTTAATAATAAAACTTATGATAAAATAGAAGTAGACAATACTGATTTGTTTGTTTATACTATCAAAGATATTTTAACTGAAGGCAAATATCCAATTCAAATAGTTTTATACAATAATGGGAATACAATTCATGGTTTAACTTCATCAGAATTAATTGTATCTAAAGTAAGAGATTATGATTTTATACCAATTATTCCTTCTGATGCTAAAGTAGGAAATAATAAAATTAGTTTTGAAATACCATATGATGCAACAGGAAACATTACAATATTTTTAGGCAAAAATAATTTCACAATCGATGTTTCAAACACTACTGAAACTTTAATTAGTGGATTTATAGAAGGCACTAATCTTATTAAAATAATATATTCCGGAGATAATAAGTATGTTAATAAATCTATTGATAGAATTATAACTGCTGATAAATTTGAAGTTAATTTAAACAATAATTTAATTTTCACGCCTCCTACAGGTAACACTGTTGGAAGTTTCATATTTAATTTACCAACTGATGCAGAGAGCAATCTAACGGTAAATATTAATGGAAAAAATTACACTCAAAAAATAGTTAATGGCAAGGCCAATATTGATATTGATGATTTGCCTTCAGGTATCTATGAAGCAACTATTTATTATTCAGGAAACAGTAAATTCTATCCAAACTTGATAAAGGAATCTTTTATCATTCCAAAACCTACTTTAACTTCTCAGGATGTATCAATGGTTTATACTAGTAGTAAAATGTATAATGTAAAAGTTACTCGTGGGGGAAAACCAATAACAGGTAAAATTGTAACATTCAATATTAATGGTGAAATAAAAACTGTTAAAATGGATAATAATGGTTATGCAAGTTTAAAAATTAACTTATCTCCAAAATCCAAACCATATACAATTACTGCAAATTATCTGGATGTAACTATTAAAAATAAAATCACTGTTAAAAGTATCATTGTTGCTAAAAATTTAAAAGTTAAAAAAACTGCTAAAAAACTTAAAATCAAAGTCACTTTAAAAAAAGTAGATAACAAATACTTAAAAGGAAAACAAATCTCATTAAAATTCAACGGAAAAACATACAAAGCAAAGACTAATAAAAAAGGTGTAGCAACATTTACAATTAAAAATAATGTAATTAAAAAACTAAAAGTTGGAAAAAAATACACCTACAAAGTAACTTATTTAAAAGAAACTTCAAGTAAAAAAATTACAGTTAAAAAATAGAGATTAAATTCTCTATTTTTTTATTATATATTGGAGATGATTTTAAAATGAATTATAAAAAATCATTTATCATAATATTGTTGGTTCTATTAATTCTTGGGATTAATATTGTATCTGCAGTTGAAGATACAAACATTACCTCAATTCAAGAAGATTCCTCAGTTGAAATAAATGATGATATAAATTTTTGTGAAAATGAAAAACTTGAAAATTCCCTCACTCTTGAGGTAATTCAAGAAGATTCCTCAATTGAAATAAATAGTGAAATAGATTCTTGTGAATTTGATAAACTTGAAAGTTCACTTTCTCAAGAATTAATACAAGATGATGAACCTGAAGAAATAATTGTAAATAATTGGGATGAACTACAATATTACTGTTCTTTAACAGATAAAGATTATACCTTAAAATTAAAGGAAAATACTAATTTTTATCCAACAAATCCTTTAGATTCAAATTATCAGATTAAAATTAATAATAATGTAAAGATTATTGGAGGTAATGGATCGTATATTGGAGATAGTTATCCAAGTCATCATTTAATATTTAACGGATCTAAAGTTATTTCAGGAAAATATATTTCATATACTCCAATTGTTGTACCTGATGGTAATCAAATGGATTTAACATTAGAAAACATTACTTTTAAATGGCTCTGTACATATTATGGTCCAGATGCAGTTTTTATTCAGATGGGTGGTGATGGCAACTATTTGATTAAAAATTGTATTTTTGTAGATATTAACACTAATTTAGGTCATTCGTGCCTGGCTTGGTGTAAAAAAGGAGACGTGCTTATAGAAAACTGTACTTTTGTTAATTGTACTACAGATTTTGGTTGTCTTAGTGTATATAATAAAAATAGTTACGACAATGCTCGTATGATAGTTAAAGATTGTTATTTTGAAAATAATTATGCGAGAACAGAACCAGGTTGTATTAATAATTGTGCAGTTCTAACAGTATATAATACTACATTCTATAAGAATAGAGCTTCTAATTGGGCAGGGGCAATTCATACTCACTTTTATGCAGTCGCAAATATTTATGATTCCACATTTATTGATAATGTTGCTGGTTGGAATGGTGGAGCATTATATACATATGGTGATTTAAACATTTACAATACTAAGTTCATTGGTAACAATTGTACTACTAATAATGGGGGTGGTGCAATTGGTGCTTGTAAACATGGGTCTGCTCCTCATATTTATATTGAAGGATGTTTATTTGAAGGTAATGCAAACAATTGTTGGGGATTAGATGAATTATCTACTACGGGCACTGGTCGTGGTGGTGCTATTTCATTAATGGATGAAGGTTCACTCGAAGTCCACGATACAGTTTTCATTGCAAATGCTGCATCTATTGGTACTGCAATTTGTGTCGTTGGAGATACTCATTATGGTTATCCTGATGTGATTATTGTTAATAATACTTTTATTAATCATACTCGTGTGGGTGATGTTTTAAATATTCGTGTGGTTGATACTATCTGTATTATTACCAATAATACGTATATTGGTAATTCTATTGAGTTTTCTACGTTACGTTTAAAAATTCTTAATCAGGGCAATAATCAGGCTATATTACAAGTTAATTCAAAATTATCTAATCCAAGTTATTATGAATCGGACATTTTAGAAAAAACTTTTCATGATGTTTATGTTAATGATGAGTATGTAAAGACAGTTAACACTACTACGTTCACGGTTGATTTTGGTGATTTGGATATTTGTAATGTTTATGTTGTCCCGACTATTTCTAATTGCAAATCCAATGAAGTTACAATAACAAGTACTCGTGAGTATATTTTTGTCTCACAGAATAAAGGTACTGACAATAACAATGGGTTAACTAGGAAAACTCCAGTTAAATCAATTAAAAAAGCATTGGAATTAGCTGTTAATTGTAAAAATATTATTTTACTTGATGGTTTATATAACGAATCTGATTTAATAGTGGATTATGATTTAACTTTAAAAGGTGAAGGAACTGCTATATTAACGGGCGATACTTCATTTATTATAACATCTAATCAGTTTAATTTAAAAAATCTGGAAATTAATAATTTGACCTCAAATAATTTCATAACTCATAATAATGGTAATTTATCAATTAGTAATGTCATTATCACAAATAATAATGTTGTTAATTTAATCAAAGGAGATCATGTAAAAATCACGGATTCAATTATTGCAAATAACGAGGGACTTATATTAAATAATACGTTCACATCAGTTGAAAATTCGATTTTACTTAATAATTCCAATTTCATTGTTGGAGCTTATGATTTGGATTATAATTGGTGGGGTAATACTTTAGAAAATTTCCAAACAAAACCATTCAACGGAATTAATAATTGGTTAATCCTAAATGCAACAGCAGATATTAACGAGTTAGAAATAAATCAAATAACCAATGTTAATTTTGCTTTTTATTTAAATAATAATCAAATTAGTAAATATGCTAATTTAAGAAATATTAATTTAGTATTAACAAGCATTAATGGTAGTTCAGCTAATTCAACATCTTCTAACTCTAAAATCGCTTTTAAATTAACTGCTTTAGGGAATGGTGAGTTAATAGCTAAATACAATAACATTGAAACTCATGTCAGTTTTAAATTTATCAAATCCAATCCTAATATTAGAATAAATTATGATAATATTATGGTGGGTGATGATTTAATAGTTAAAATATCACTTCCAAAGGACATTACTGGTAATTTAACTGTTGATGTTTCAAATCAATCTCAATTTAAAATCATCGATTCTAATAATATTGTTTTCAATTTCACTAATTTAAAAGCAGGCGAATATGATTTTGTTTTTAATTATCATGGTGATGATAAGTATTTATCAAAAGAAATTACAGGAAAAGTTTCAGTTTCCAAATACGAATCTTTCACTAATCTAAATTTAAGCACAATCAATGTTGATGAAGATTTAATATTAACTATCACAACTCCAATTGATGCAACAGGCAATGTTTCACTTTACATTAACAATAAAATTGAAACATTAACATTAACAGATGCTAAAGCAAATTACACAATTAAAAACATTACACGTGGAGACTATAGAATAACTGCCATCTACAATGGTGATGATAAATACCTAAAAAGCAGAGATTATAAGTTTATTGAAGTCGACAATATTAATGCAACATTATCCAGTATAATTGAAGACATTACTTATGGTGAAAAGGTTATTGTCCAAATATTTTTAAATGACAATGCAACTGGAAATGTCAGCGTTACTATTGATGAGGTTACTAATTCCTCAAGTGTTTTAAATGGAAGGGCAAATATTACTCTTTCAGGCATTGATGCAGGATTTAAAAATGTTTCAATATTCTACACAGGTGATGATAATTACTTCAACAAAACAGAAACTACAAATTTCACCATTAAAAAAGCTAACTTAACATTCACTATCACTTCCAGTGATATTATGATAGGTCAGGATGCTGTTATCAACATTAAGGTTCCAGCAAAAACTAGTGGGACTTTTACAATTGGTGAAGATATCCTTAACATCCCACTATCTGGAGATATAACATATATTATTCAAGATTTAGAAATTGGTGATTATGAAATCACTGCAATTTATAATGGTAATAATTACTTCACAGTCGATAATTCAACTGAATTCAGTGTTCTAGAATACACTCCTGCACAATGGAGTGGTGATGATGAAACAACAAGATATGACACTAATGTTAATGGTGAAATAAATTATCTAAACATATTAAATTCAACTATAAATAATTTGGCTGTTGACAGTGATGGAAATATTATTGTTTCAACTTCAAATGGAATCTATTCTTTCAAAAATGATGGTTCTTTAATCTGGGCTTTTGAATCTAGTGATTATCTCGGTAACTTTTCAGGAATTACCATTGGTCGTGATGTGGTTGTTTCTCCAAGAAGTGGGGATACATTATACTTCATCAACCAAAGTTCAGGCAATAAATACGGATCTTCTAATCTATATCAAGGTTCAAGCTTATTTGCACCTTCATTAGATTCCAATTTTAATTTGTACATTGCAAGTGAATATCAATATTCATCTGGAAGTTATAAACTGGTTAAAATCCCATATCGAGCTTGGGAAAATGGAGGTCAAATCACTCTAATTGATTTAGGCAAATATAAACCAGTAACCTCCCCAGTTGTAAGTGATGACATTAATATAGTTTTAAGTGAGGGTAGAATTAGAGGATTAGATACTAAAACCTTATCAACTAAATTTATCATGACTGGAAATTTTGCACAGATAAAACCTGTAATTTGTGAAAATATTATTTATCTTGTTTTAGGTGATGCAATTGTAGCTTATGATATTCAAGGTACTCAATTGTGGAAAACTAAAGTAACTGATGGTACTGGTGATAAATTAATCTTAGATTCAGATAATGGGTTATACCATGTTAATTCAAAAGGAACATTATATCGATATGATTTAATCACAGGTAAAGAAACTTTATTTTCAAGTTTGAAAATCACATCTGATATTTTAATTACAAATAATAGTGATTTATTCTTTGCTTCTAGCAATGTACTTTATAGAATGTCATCTAGTGGTGATATTTTATGGAAATCCAGTTTAAATACCAGTATTAACAACATAATAATGGATAAAAATGGAGTTATTTATCTAACTTCCAATGATAATAAGTTATATTCCATTACACAAGGTAATTTAAAGAATACGGATATTTCAGTTGAAGTCAATGATAATCAAGTTATAATAACTTTAGATAGTGATGCAACAGGAAATATTACTGTAACAATTGATAAATCCACATATTCTGGTATCGTAAATGATGGGAGATGCACTATAATTTCTTCTGTTTTAGATATCAATAGTATTAGTGTTAATTATTCTGGTGATTTAAGATTTAATAAAAGTTTTAAATCAGTAATTGTACCAAAGTGTGTTGTTAGTTTGGATTACTCAAAAAATTCAGTAATTTCTTTAGTATTGGCAAATGATGCTACAGGTAATGTGACATTTATCGTTGATGGAAAATGTTATAATGCGTTTTTAAACAAAGGTAAAGCCGAAATAAATATTGCTCAGTTAAGTTTAGGCAGCCATAGTATCATTGTGAGTTATGATGGTGATGAAAAATATGCAGGTTTTTGTAAAACAACTTCAGTTTCCACTCCAACATTAACTGCATCCAATATGGCAGTTCTCTACACTAGCAGTTCTTATTATAAAGTTCGTTTAACACAAAATGGTAAAGCATTATCTGGAAAATCCGTAACAATAACTATTGGATCCACTAAATTTAATGTAAAAACTGATAATGGCGGTTATGCATCAGTTAAAATTAATTTACCTCCTAAAAGTTATAAAGTTAGTGTAAACTATGTTAATATTAAAATAACCAAGAAATTAACAGTAAATAGTATTATCAATGCAAAGAATGTTAATGTTAAAAAATCTGCAAAATCACTTAAGATTAAAGTATCCTTAAAAAAAGTTAATGGAAAATACTTGAAAGGCAAAAAACTCACTTTGAAAATTAATGGTAAGAAAATCACTGCTAAAACCAATAAAAAAGGTGTTGTGACTTTTAAAGTTAAAAAATCCATTCTTAATAAACTTAAAAAAGGCAAAAAATACACTTATACAGTTACATATATTAAAGATGTGGTTAAAAAGACAGTTAAAGTAAAATAAAAGGGAAAAAATGCCTTTTTCTCTTTTTATTATATTTTTGGATGGTGGAACATGAATAAGAAATTAGTATTCATTGGATTGTTGTTAATTCTAATATTTTGTGTTTCTCATGTATCAGCAGAAGACATTAGTGATAATTCAACAATTTGTGAAGAGGTATCCGATAGTGGACATAATTTAGAAGTTTATAATGATGTTAATTCCAGTAATTTTTTAGAAAGTTCTAACAGTCCGAATGATTTGAAAAGCAGTGATACTGATGAAATCATAGTTGATGATTGGGATGAACTGCAGTATTATTGTTCTTTATCTGATAAGGATTATACTTTAAGATTGAAGGAAAATACTAATTATTATCCAACTAATCCTAAGGATTCCAATTATCAAATAAAAATTAACAATAATGTAAAAATTATTGGAAGTAATGGATCATATATTGGAGATGGCAGTCCTGATGGGGGAGTATATCATGAAAGCAATAGTAGATATATAACATACATTCCAATTCTTGCTGAAGGAACTGCTATTGATATTATTTTAGAAAATATTACTTTCAAATGGATTCACACATTTAAACAACCCGACAGTATTGTAATGCAGTTATGTAGTGGCGGTACTACTTTAATTAAAGGATGCACATTTGATACTATTGACACGGTAGTGGGTGCAGGTTCAGTTGTATATCTTAAAAAAGGGGAAGCAGTTTTAGAAAATTGCTCTTTTGTTAATTGTAATGTTCCTAAAGCTTGTGTTATGGTTTCAAGCAATCAGGAAATGATAATGAGAGATTGTTATTTTTATAATAATTATGGTTATGAGCATTCGACTTGTGGTATGAACTGGGGTACTCTTACCATGTATAATACTAAGTTTTACAAGAATCGTTCTGCCGCTTGGGCTGGTGGAATAACAACTTATGGTGAGGGTGTTACCAATATTTATAATTGTAATTTTACTGATAATGTTGCCGGTTGGAATGGTGGAGCCTTATATGTTTATAATATTGCAAATATTTACAATACCACTTTTGAAGGTAACAATTGCACTACTAATAATGGTGGTGGTGCAATAGGTGCTTGTAAGTATAGTGGAATTCCTAGAATCTATGTTGAAGGATGTTTATTTAAAGACAATAATAACAATTGCTGGTCATTAGATGAGCTCTCAACTGATGGTACTGGTCGTGGTGGTGCTATATCTTTGATGGATGAAGGTTCACTTGAAGTTAGAAACACATTATTCATTGCTAATTCTGCGTCTATTGGTACTGCAATTTGTGCTATTGAAGCAGGAAGTTATGGGTCTCCAGATATTATCATTGTTAATAATACTTTCATTAATCATACTCGTGCAGGGGATGTTTTAAATGTCCGTGTAGTTGGTACAATTTTAAATATTGCTAATAATACTTATATTGGTAATTCTATTGAATTTTCTGCTTTAACTTTGAAAACTCTCAGTCAGGGCAATGATCAAGCTACATTACAAGTCACTGCCGAATTGTCAAACCCAAGTTATTATGAATCAGACATTTTAACTAAAACATTCTATGATGTTTATGTTAATGATGAGTATGTAAAGACAGTTAATACTACTAAGTTCACGGTTGATTTTGGTGATTTGGATATTTGTCGAGTCTATGTTATTCCGACTATCTCTAATTGCAAATCCAATCAAGTTACAATAACAAGTACTCGTGAGTATATTTTTGTCTCACAAAATAAAGGTAATGACAATAACAATGGGTTAACCAGAAATACTCCAGTTAAATCAATTAAAAAAGCACTAGAACTAGCAGTAAACTGTAAAAATATAATATTGTTGGATGGTGAATACAATGAATCTGATTTAGCTATAAATTATGATTTAACTTTAAAAGGTGAAAATGATGCAACATTAACTGGTGCTACTTCATTTATCGCTAACAACAATTTCGAATTGAAGAATTTGAAAATCATTAATTTAAGTGGAAATATTTTCATTAAAGGCGATAATTCAACTTTATCAGTTCAGAATTGTATTTTCAATGATAATAAAGTATATAAACTCATTGAAGGTGATTCAATTGTAATTTCCAAGTCAATTTTTACAAATAACAATCTTATTGTCATGAATAATGGTTTTACCAGTATTCAGGATTCAATCTTGTTAAACAATACTGAAGTTATTCAAGGTAGTTCTAATTATGTTTTGGATTATAACTGGTGGGGTAGCACTTTGGAAAATCAAATCAAACCAATTAATTTAAATATTGCCAACTGGTTAATACTAAAAGCAGTATCTGATAAAACTAAATTGGAGAATAATCAATTTGCAAATGTTGAATTTGCTTTTTACTTAAATGATACTAAATATTTGAATTTACCAAAAATCAATTTAAATCTAAATCCAATTAATGGAATAACAAATGTTAACATTACTCCATTAAATTCAAAGACCATATTTACTTTAACCAGTTTTGAAAATGCAACATTAATTGCTGGTTATAATAATGTCAGAACCTCTATTAGCTTTGAGTTTTTAAAATCCAATCCTGATATTAATATTAAAGCATCTGAGATAATGGTGGGTGAGGATTTAATTATTCAAATAACTGTTCCACGTGATGCAACTGGTAATCTGACATTAACTGTTGGAAATATCACTCAAGTTAAAGAAATCACAAATTCAAATATGAAATTTGTTTTCGCTAATCTAAGTGCGGATAATTATAATGTCATTGTCAATTATGAAGGCAATCAGAAGTATTCTTCACAAGTAAAAACAACTAATGTTAACATAAACAAGTATGTTTCATCTGTTAAAGTAAATTTAAGTGAAATTGAAGTTGACAAAGACTTAATTATTACAATTACAACAAATGATGATGCAACAGGTAATATTTCACTTTACATTAACAGTAAACTTGAAACCTTGACATTATCACAATCAAGGGCAAATTACACTATCAGAAACATTACTCGTGGAGACTACATTATCAAAGCTGTTTACTGTGGTGATGATAAATACCTCGAAAGTAGTGATTCTGTTAAAATAGAAGTTGATAATATCGAAGCTACAATGAACATTAAAGCAAATGACATTACCTACGGTAAAATAGCAGTCATTGATGTTTATTTAAATGATAATGCAACTGGTAATGTTACTGTAACTGTTGATGGCATATCAAACACTTCAAGTGTCAATAATGGTAGAGCCCAAATCACAATAGCTAATCTGGATGCGGGAGTTAATAAAAACATCACTGTTTTCTATACTGGTGATGATACATACTTCAATAAAACAGGGGGATCTGTTTTTACAATTGCTAAAAGCAATTTAACGTTTTCCATTAGTGCTAGTGATATTATGATTGGTCAAGATGCTGTTATCAAAATCATTGTTCCAGCAAAAACAACAGGTACTTTCACCATCGGTGAAGATACAATCACAATACCAATTTCAGGAAATATTGAATATGTCATGGAAGATTTGGAAATCGCCGAATACACTATTACTGCAACTTATAATGGAAATAATTACTTTACAGTTTCCAATACAACTGAGTTTAAGGTTTGTGAATATCAATCTCCTCAATGGGCAAACAGTGGTGTAGATACACAAAACACTCATCAGACAATTTATGAATCACAAACTAATGGTGAAATATTATTTACTGTTCAAATTGATGGGGAAATTGCAGGAGATTTAACCATTGACAGCAACGGCAACATTTACATTGCAACTAAGGATAATATTTATTCTTTCACTCCAGAGGGTGTGTTGAATTATGTATTTGTTCCGGATACTCGTGAAAGCAGTTTTTCAGGAACATGTATTGGTCGTGATGTGGTAATTGCACCTAAATCCGGTGATACATTGTATTTCATTAACCAAAGCAGCGGTGAAAAGTATGGCTCTTCCAACTTGTATCAGGGATCAAGTGTCTATGCTCCGGTAATTGATTCCAATGCAAATATTTACATTGTAAGTGAATATCAAACAAAAACTGGTACTTATAATCTTGTTAAGATTCCATATAGGTTATGGGAAGGTGGAGGAAATCCAATCTTGATTGACCTTGGCAAATAT
>Ga0247610_10004794_pt1 | contig 14376 bp, 8 predicted proteins | sample 174DNAGHGhighgp2_FD_193483 | JGI IMG/M metagenome (GOLD analysis project Ga0247610, IMG submission 193483) | Sheep rumen microbial communities from Palmerston North, Manawatu-Wanganui, New Zealand - 1742 DNA GHGhigh gp2 | ecosystem: Host-associated > Mammals > Digestive system > Stomach > Rumen ... | reverse complement strand
AGAATTTGGAAATTTAGCAGCATTAGATGAATTAGATGATTCAAAACTAGGTGAATTAAATCAAGCTATTCAAACAATGACTGATAGAATAACTGAACAAGAAGAATTTATAAAAGAAAAAGAAGCATTACCAGATGTTTGTGATTCTTGTTTAGGAGCAGATGGAGAAACATATGAACCATGTAATTGTAGAAGACCATATTCAGCAGCAGACATGCAAGGATGGAAAGATACATTACAAAAATATATAGATATTAAGACAGATTTAAATACATATAAAGGAGTTCTTGAAGGATTTGCACCTGTAGTAGCACAAGCACAAGATATAATTAATGATGCAATAGATCAAGTAAAAACTGCATATGAAAATCCAACAACAGATACAAAAGGAAATCAAACATTTAATAGTGACTTTAGTTTAGATTTAAGTAAATATGGAATAGATGATTCTAAAGATTATAAGAAACTAATTGATGACTATTACGCTAAACTAAATCCACCTAAAGCAACACTAGATGATGTACTTAATTTAGATGAACAAGAACCAGATCCAGCTGGATCAAATCCTGATAGTCCTAGTAGCCCAGGTGGCCCTAGTGGTCCAGGAGTTACACCTCCAGATCCAACGACTCCTACAACTCAAGCACCAACAGAGGCTCTAACTGAAGCTCCAACAAGTACTTCAACAGAGCCAGAAACAACACCTGTTACTGAACCTGAAACAGTACCTCAAACTGAACCTGATACTGTTCCTAAAACAATTCCAGCAACAGAACCAAAAACAGATGTAGTTGTAGAACCTGAAACACAAGTTCCAACTGAACCAAGTGAGCAAGAACCAACACAAAAGCAACCATCCGGTGGTGGAACAAGTAAGAAACCTAAAAATCCAAATGTTGATCCTCTTGAAAAACCAAGCGAACCAGAAATAGTTGAAGATATTATTCCTGAAGAGCCTATTGTTGATGAACCAATAGTTAGTGATTATATAGAACCAGCTATTGAAGCACCAATTGAAGAAGCGCCAGTTGAAATTGAACCAGTTCCAACTGAAACGAAAAATACAAGCGGATTAAAAGCAATGGGTATTGCATCTGGAATAGGTTTAGCAGTCGGAGGTGCCGCTCTAGGAGCTCATTCAATTATGAAGAGTAAAGATGATGAAGACACTGATGAAGATTATGGTTATGATAAATAGGTATACTTAAAAGTATACCTTTTTATTTGTATTTTTTTATGTTATAATATGCATGGCTTAAAAAGAGGTGATTTTTATGGATAAAATTATTATTAAAAATGCTAGAGAAAACAATTTAAAAGGTATTGATATTGAACTTCCTAAGAATAAGCTAATTGTTATGACAGGTGTATCTGGAAGTGGTAAATCATCTCTTGCTTTTGATACTATTTATGCTGAAGGTCAAAGAAGATATGTTGATTCGTTATCTGCATATGCTAGACAATTTTTAGGAGGTACTACAAAGCCTTTAGTTGATTCAATTGAAGGATTAAGTCCTTCTATATCAATTGATCAAAAATCAACAAATAATAACCCTAGAAGTACTGTAGGAACAGTTACTGAAATATATGACTTTTTAAGACTTTTATATGCTCGTATAGGAGTTCCTTATTGTCCTAATCATCATAAACCAATAAGTAGTCAAACTATAGAAGAAATGACTATTCAAATTATGAAATTAGATATTGGTACTAAAATTAGAGTATTAAGTCCAATAGTATATGGTGAAAAAGGTACTCATAAAGATTTATTTGATAGTTTAAGAAGTGAAGGTTTTACTAGATTAATTGTTGATAATGAAGATAGAGATATTGAAGAAGAAATAGTACTTGAAAAGAATAAAAAACATAATATTGAAATAGTAGTAGATAGATTAATAATTAAAGAAGATGTTAGAAGTAGATTATTTGAAGCAATTGAACTTGCATGTAAGAAAGCTAATGGTAAAGTTGTAATAGATGTAATTGGTGGAGAAAAAATAGTGATGAGTGAAAAATATGCTTGTCCTAATTGTGATTTTTCTTTACCAGAATTAGAACCAAGATTATTTTCATTTAATGCACCATATGGAGCATGTCCTGAATGTAATGGACTTGGTATAAAAATGAAAGTATCTGAAGATTTAATTATTCCAAATAAAGATTTATCTATAAATGAAGGAGCTATTAAAACATTAAGTGCTGATTCAAATATTATGCAAACTGAATTAATAGCATGTGCTAAATATTATGATATTGATTTAAATATGCCAGTTAAAAAGATAGAAAGATCAAAATTTGAAAAAATATTATTTGGTAGTGATGTTCCATTAGAATTTAATTATGTTTCTCAAAATGGAAATACAAGAACTAAAACAGATTATTATGAAGGTATAATAACTAATTTAGAAAGAAGATATATAGAAACAACAGCAGGATGGATTAGAGAATGGATAGAACAATATATGATTGAACAAGAATGTCCATTATGTCATGGTTCTAGATTAAAAGATGATATTTTAAGTGTATTGGTAGGTAAAAAGAATATTTATCAAATGACTCAAATGTCTATTAAAGATTTATATAATTTTTTATCTAATTTAAAATTAAATGAAGAACAAACTAAAATAAGTGAATTACTAATAAAAGAAATAATAAATAGATTAGAATTTTTAAATAATGTTGGTTTAGGATATATAACTTTAGATAGAGCAGCATCTACATTAAGTGGTGGAGAAGCTCAAAGAATTAGACTTGCTACTCAAATAGGTTCTAAATTAACAGGAGTTATTTATGTTCTTGATGAACCAAGTATAGGTCTTCATCAAAGAGATAATGATAAATTAATAAACTCATTAAAAGAAATGAGAGATTTAGGTAATACTTTAATAGTAGTAGAACATGATACTGATACTATGATGGCATCTGATTATTTAGTTGATATAGGTCCAGGTGCTGGTAATGAAGGTGGTTATGTAGTAGCAGCTGGAACTCCAGAAGAAGTTATGAAAAACGAAAATTCTCTTACAGGAAAATATCTAAGTGGGGAACTTAAAATAGATGTACCTAAAAAAAGAAGAAAAGGTAATGGATTATATTTAGAAGTTAAAGGTGCTAAAGAACATAATTTAAAAAATATAGATGTTAAATTTCCTTTAGGTAAATTTATATGTGTTACTGGAGTATCAGGAAGTGGTAAATCTACATTAGTTAATGATATTTTATATAATGCACTAGCTAAAAAAGTATATAAATCTAAAGTAGTTGTTGGTGATTGTAAAGAAGTTAAAGGCCTTGATAATATTGATAAAGTTGTTCATATTACTCAAGATCCAATAGGTAGAACACCTAGAAGTAATCCAGCAACATATGTAGGTGTATTTGATGATATTAGAGATTTATTTGCAGAATTAAAAGAATCAAAAATTAAAGGTTATGGAAAGAATAGATTCTCATTTAATGTAAAAGGTGGAAGATGTGAAGCTTGTTGGGGAGATGGAGTTAAAAGAATAGAAATGAATTTCTTACCTGATGTATATGTTCCTTGTGAAGTATGCCATGGAACTAGATATAATAGTGAAACACTTCAAATTAAGTTTAAAGAAAAAAATATTAATGATGTATTAAATATGAGAGTATCAGAAGCATTAGAATTTTTTGATAATCATAAAAAAATTAAAAATAAATTACAAATAATGAGTGATGTTGGCTTAGGTTATATACAACTTGGTCAATCAGCACCAACATTATCAGGTGGAGAAGCAGGAAGAGTAAAATTATCAAAAGAATTACAAAAGAAACCTACTGGTAGATCAGTATTTATACTTGATGAACCAACTACTGGGTTACATAGTGATGATATTAAGAAATTATTAGTTATTTTAAATAGAATAGTTGATAATGGTGATACAGTTATTGTTATTGAACATAATTTAGATGTTATTAAAGTAGCTGATTATATTATTGATTTAGGTCCAGAAGGTGGAGAAGGTGGAGGAACAGTTATTACAACAGGTACTCCAGAAGAAGTTTCTAAATGTAAAAATTCATATACTGGAGAATACTTAAAACCCTTGTTATAAGGGTTTTAAATTGACTTTTTAGGCATTTTGTGGTATAATGTATACGGTTTTAAAAGAGGGGTTATGGAAATGAAAAAGGATATTAAAAACGAGTATAAGAAAATACTTGCTAGTTTATTAGCAGTAAGTACTATTATATCTTTTACAGGATGTGCTAAAAAGAATAAAGAAACAAAACCATTTTATCAAACATATGAAATAGAAAGTGGAGATACATTATATGGTATATCTAAAGATAACTATGGTTCATATGATTTTGTTGATGAATTAGTAGTTTATAATAATATAGATAATCCAGATTTTATAAAAGCAGGAGATACTATTAAATTACCAAATATGAATAATGATATAGTAACTTATAAAATAAAATTTGGTGATACTTTCTATGATATATGTAAGAATTATTATGGAAGATATGATCATGAAACTATTGATAGATTAGCTAAATATAATGGTATTTCTAAACCTGGTGAAGTACAAGCAGGTACTATAATATTAATACCAAGTTATGAAATATTAGAACAAATAGAAATTGATTATACACGTAAGTTAGGATAAAAGAGTTTAAATAACTCTTTTTTTTTGCTATAATTATATTGGTGATAATATGAAAGAAGCATTAAAGGATTTTGTAAAAGATGCTAATGGATTTATTATAGATTTAGCTATAGCACTAATAATAATTGTTATTGGTTTTAAAATAGTATCTTTAATAGAAAAAGGAATGAAAAAACCTCATAAATATGGAAAATTAGATCCAACTGTTAAAGGTTTTTTGATTAGTTTTATTAGTATTGCATTAAAGATATTTGTTATTATTGTTGCTTTACAAGTAATTGGAGTATCTTCTGCTTCAATAGTAACAGTAGTAGGTTCATGTGCTGTTGCAATTGGTCTTGGTTTACAAGGTGGTTTATCTAATATAGCAGGAAGTATAATGATACTAATATTTAAACCATTTAAGGTGGGAGATTTTATATCTACTAATGGATTTGAAGGAACTGTTAAAACAATATCAATTTTCTATACTAAAATAATTACTCCAGATAATAAAACAGTACAATTACCAAATGGTATTCTTTCAAATAATAATATAGTTAATTATAATGTTAATGGTCAAAGAAGAATAGATTTAAGTATTACAGTTGATTATAAGAGTAATATTAATCAAGTTAAAAAAGTATTAAATAATGTTATTAAAAAACATCCTAAAGTATTAGATGATGAAAGAAATATTATTAGATTATTATCTCATGCTGAATCAAGTTTAGTATTTGCTGTAAAAGTATGGGTTAATGCTGAAGATTATTGGGATGTTTATTATGATTTAATGGAACAAATAAAAGAAGAATTAGATAAGAATCATATTAGTATTCCATTTAATCAATTAGATGTTCACATTAAGAAATAGGAGTAAAAATGTATATAGATAAAATAATAAAAAGAGAATTGTTAACTTTTATTATTTCTATAATAGCAATAGTTATTGTTATTATAGGTATTTCTTATGCATTATTTTTCTCAATTGATGAAGGTGAAGAAGATACAATTAGTGTTGGAGATTTGCAAATAACTTTTTGTAGTGATAAGAGTTGTAATTCTTCATATGAAAATATAGGACAAGTTATAGGTACTAAGAAAGTTAATAATATAACTGTTCCTAGTAAAGTATATCCTTATGAATTTGATGAAGATGCATTAAAAACAACACCATATATATTTAATATTAAAAATACAGGTAATTTAGATGCATATATTTCAATTAAATTAGTAGAGGATAAGGATTATATATTAAATGAAAAATATTCTGACTTTGTTAGTATATTAGATTTATATTCAAATCATTTAACTATAGCAATAGAAGATTGTTCTAAAGAATTAAATGTAGATAATATTGATATATTTAAATATAGTGAATTAGAAAATTATACTATTAAATCAGATGAGTTTTTAAAATCTAATGAAGATAGAACATATTGTTTATGGACATGGTTAGATGGAAACACTCCTAATGATGCACAAAACACTTATTTTGTAGCTAATTTAGATTTTGAAGCAGAATATAAGCCAAATATAGAGAGGTGAATTACAAATGGAATTGTTTGAAGCAGAAGAAAGCGTTGAATCAAAAATAAGAAGAGCTAAAAGTGCTCACACAAGTCCTGAGGAATTATTAAAATTGGCTGGTGATGAGAATTTTGAGGTTGTAAAAGCTGTAGCAGCAAATCCAAATTGTGATGATGCAGTATTTTCTAAATTAAAAGATTGTGACTATTATAGTATACTTAAAACTATGCTAAAGAATCCTAAATGCCCATTTTCCATCATTGTTGAATTTGCAAAAATGGACGCACCTTTAAGTGATGATAAATACGAAATAACGCCTGAAATGGCTTTGCAATCCACAGCTGATAATATTTTGTTTGAAATATTATCTAAACTTGATAAACCTGAAATTACAAGGGAAAAGTTATTGGAAATTGCATCATGTGAAGATTATGATGTTATTAGAGATTATATTGATAAAATATTAGCAAATCCGAATTGTGATATAGCTGTTTTATATGCATTAATGTATTGGTATAAAAAACATCAAAATTTGTATAATAAATATATGAGTATTACTCCAGAAGAATTAGAGAAATTATCTAATAGTAAAGATATTGAAACACTTCGTGCAGTAGCTAGACACCCTAATTGTCCGCCTAGAATTCTAGCAATACTTTCAAAACATAAAGAAATTAAAGTTCGTATAAGTGTAGTTAGAAATTCAAATTGTCCAGTTGGTTTATTGAAAAGTGCAATTGAAGAGAAAGATGAAAAGTATGTTGCTGTTAAACACTATGCAATAGATAATCCTAATTTTCCAATAGAACTTATGGACTTATTATGTAAGAGGACAGAAAAACCTATTAAGGAACATATAAAAGAAGAATGGTATATTACTTTAGAAGGCCATTATGCAATTGAAGTTTTATATAAACTTGTAGAAAATAAAAAAACTGATTCTAAAAAAATAGACGCAATAGTATATTCTAAAAATATTCCATATGATATTAAAGTTAGGGCTTTAAAACATGTGAATTGCCCTTTGAAAACATTAGTTAATATTTCTGCAAAAGGTGATAAATTATCCAAAACAGCTATTTTTGTTCTTGAACAAAAAGCAAGAAACCCTAAGACTACCTCAGAAGAATTTGAAATCTTATCTACATGCACAATTCCTTCTGTTAGACTTTTGGTAATTAAAAATGAATCTTGCCCACCTGAAATATTTGTAAAAATTGCTGAAAAAGAAGCAATTTTATCTATAAAGGCTAAGAAAAAATTTAAAAAGATTAAAGATCAGCAAGTAAAGAAAGAAGAACCTAAAAAAGAAGAAACAAATGAAGAGCTGATGCAAAATTTAGACGAATTAAGAAAACAAGAAGAGATAGCTCAAATGCAAATTGAAGAACAAGAATTATTAATAGAAAGATATTTTGACAAAATAAAAAAGTCTTCAGAAATACTAGGTGAAGAATTTGCAAAAAATCGCATGTCAATTGTACCAAAGAAAAGACAACGTATTCCTGATGAAATTTTGTATGTTAGGGTGGGAGATCATAAAGAAATAGCCCCTGAATATATGAAATTTATTGAGTATATTGATTTTTCTCTATCTGATATTAGTGGATTGAAAGTTAGTGGAATTGATTGGAGTAAAACTAATATAAGAATTGATCCACAAATAGTTTATAAAAAAGATTTAAGTAATGCAGTTTTTGGTGATGATAATTTTATTTTTGCAAATTTTGAAGGATGTGATTTAAGAGGTACAGATCTTAGTGGAGAATTTGAATCATCAATTCATGGAGCTATAACAGATGAAAAAACAAAATTACATAAAGCTAAAGTAACAAATGTACATTCTCAAACAGCGCAAATGTCTAGATAAAAAATAGAACTATTAAAAGTTCTTTTTTTATGGTACAATCTTATCGATGGAAAAAGAAAAGATTAAAAATTTTTGTATTATAGCTCATATAGATCATGGAAAGAGTACTCTTGCTGATAGAATACTTGATATTTGTGGTGCAGTAACTGAAAGAGAAAGAAAAGAACAAATATTAGATTCTATGGATTTAGAAAGAGAAAGAGGTATAACTATTAAACTTAATGCAGTTGAACTTCATTATAAAGGTTATACTCTTCATTTAATTGATACTCCTGGACATGTAGATTTTAGTTATGAAGTTAGTAGAAGTTTAGCAGCTTGTGAAGGTGCTATTTTGGTTGTGGATGCAACACAAGGTATTGAAGCTCAAACATTAGCTAATTTATATTTAGCACTTGATGCTAATCTTAAAATAATACCAGTAATAAATAAAATAGATTTACCTAATGCTAATGTAGAAAAAGTAACTAAAGAGTTAGTAGATACAATTGGATTTAATGAAGATGAAATAATAGCTTGTTCTGGTAAAACAGGAGAAGGTGTTGATAAACTTCTTGATGCTTTAATTGAAAGAATACCTAGTCCTAAAAGTAATTCTGATAAATTAAGAGCATTAATATTTGATAGTTATTTTGATCCATATAAAGGTGTTGTTATATTAATTAGAGTTGTTGATGGAAAAGTTAAAGTAGGGGATAAGATAAGATTTATTAACTCTAATGCAGTATATGAAGTTTTAGAACTTGGTAAACATACACCACATGAAATTAAAAAGAAAGAGTTATGTGCTGGAGAAGTTGGGTTCTTAAGTGCATCTATTAAAAGTATTACAGAAGTTGAAGTAGGTGATACTATATGTATAGATGGAGAAGAAGTAGAAAGTTTACCTGGTTATAAACCAATGAAACCAATGGTATTCTCTGGAATATATCCAGTTGATAGTTCTAAATATAATCAATTAAAAGAAGCATTATTAAAGCTTAAACTTAGTGATGCATCATTAATATTTGAACCAGAAACAAGTGTTGCTCTTGGCTTTGGATTTAGATGTGGTTTCTTAGGTCTTCTTCATATGGAAATTATAGAAGAAAGAATAGAAAGAGAATTTGATATAGATATAATAGCAACTAGTCCTAGTGTTATATATGAAGTTGTTCTTAGTGATGGAACTAGTGTTAATATAGATAGTCCATCTAAAATGCCTGAACCAACTAAAATATCTAAAATATTAGAACCATATGTTAGTGCTAATATATATGTACCTAGTGAATATGTTGGAGCAATAATGGAATTATGTCAAGATAAACGTGGTATATATAAAAACATGAGTTATTTAGATGAAACAAGAGTTAATATTACATATGAATTACCTTTAAGTGAAATAGTATATGATTTCTTTGATAAATTAAAAAGTTTTACTAAAGGATATGCTTCATTTGATTATGAATTTATTGGAAATAGAGAAAGTAAATTAGTTAAAATGGATATTTTATTAAATGGAGATATTGTTGATGCATTAAGTGTAATAGTACATAAAGATGCTGCTTATAAACGTGGTAGTATTATATGTAAGAATTTAAAGAAAATTATTCCAAGACAAATGTTTCAAGTTCCTATACAAGCAGCTATTGGTTCTAAAATAATTGCTAGAGAAGATATTTCAGCTATGAAAAAGAATGTTTTAGCTAAGTGTTATGGTGGAGATGTTTCTCGTAAAAGAAAACTTTTAGAGAAGCAAAAAGAAGGTAAAAAAAGGATGAAACAAGTAGGAAGCGTATCTATTCCACAAGAAGCTTTCTTAACAATTTTAAGTACAGATCAAACAGAATAAATAAGATTATTAAATATCTTATTTATTTTTTTAAAAAAAAGGTTTTTATTTTTAAAATTATATGTTATAATTCTTATAGAATAAGAAGGTATGTAATGGCGAAGGATAATAAAAAGACAATTACTAAAACTACTAAACCAGTAAAAGAAGATAATACAAATGATTTTGTAGCTTTATTTAAATACTTTGGTCTAGGCATTGTTGGATGCTTTGATTTTTTGATGGACATTATTATTAATTTTGTTACATACTTTGGACTTGGTATTTCTAAAATTGCTGGTGTATGTAAAAAAGGTGGCAATTTTGTATGGTTACATGGTGGCAAAAAAGTATATAGTGAAATAGCAGCAGTTATAATAGCTGCTGTAGATGGCTTTGTTGCTATATTTGCTGTTATTTTTGTTATTATACCTGGATTACTTAAACCTAAACCAAAACCTGGTCAAGTAGCTAAAACAGCTACTAAGATGTCTGCTGCTAGAAAAGCAGCTACAACTACTAGAGTTAAGAAGACTAAGTTAGATCCTGGTTATAAACCAAATGCATTTGAACAAATCTTTGATTATATTAGACAAAAATATGAAAAGATACCATTTGTTCAAAAACAAAAGATAGAAAAAGAAAAGAACTTAAAACCAGTTACAATTAATAAAGATAATCCTAACGATGTATATAGATATCAAGTTAAACAAACATTTAGATATTTAGTTAGAACTCCAGAAGGTAAATTAGTTACTGGATATTTCCCTGCTTATTCTAAAATGGAAGTTTATTCATACTTACTTGATCAAAACATGATTATTTATGAGATTTATACAAGTAAATTAATTAACTTCTTACATACTGAATCTAATGCTATGAAGAATAAGATGTCTACTAAAGATTTAGTATTCTGGTTAACACAATTATCTACATATATTAAAGCAGGAATTCCACTTATGGATGCAGTTAGAGTTCTTGCTAAACAAGATAAGAGAAAGAAATATCAATCATTATATGATTCATTAATTTATGAATTAACAATGGGTGCTACTTTCTCAGATGCATTAGATAGACAAGGTAGGTCATTCCCATCATTATTAGTAAACATGGTTAAAGCATCAGAGTTATCTGGTACTATTGAACAAACATTGGATGAAATGGCTGATTATTATCAAGAAATGGAAGATAACAGAAAAGATGTTATTAGTGCAATTGCATATCCTTGTGTAGTACTTGTATTTGCAATTGGTATTTGTACATTTATGTTAGTTTATATCGTTCCTAAATTTGCAGATGTTTATGCATCAATGGGATCTGAAATAAACCCAATTACACAATTCTGTTTAGATCTGTCTGATTTCTTAGCAAATAACTGGTACTTTATTATTGGTGGTATTGTAATAGTAGTTATTGCATATTCAATATCATTTAAGAAGGTGAAAGCATTTAGAGAGTTAATGCAATCATTATTCTTAAGATTACCAGTTGTAAGTAAAGTAATTATTTCAAAAGAAATAAATATGTTCGCAAGAACATTTGCTACATTACAACATAATAATGTATTAATAGCAGATAGTATTGATGTACTTGCTAAAATTACTGAAAATGAATTATATAAACAATTAATGGTAGATACAATTAATAACCTAGTTAAAGGTAATAAGATGAGTGAATCATTTAAAGATAACTGGATTATTCCTGATATAGCATACTTTATGATTGTAACAGGTGAATCTACTGGTGAACTAGCAGAAATGTTAGATAGAGTTGCTGATTATTATAGAAAAGAACAAAAGAACGCTGTTGCAGGTATTAAGACATTTGTTGAACCAGCATTAATCGTATTCTTAGCTGTTGCTGTTGGTTTCATCTTAATCGCAGTATTAGTTCCAATGTTTGATATGTACTCTACAGTTATGTAGAATGTAGGGGGAGTTATGGAAATTATAATTTATATATGGCTTGCGGCACTAGGAGCAGTATTTGGAAGTTTCCTAGGCTGCATGGGCTATAGAATTCCAAATAAAATAAAAACTACTTACCCAAGTAGTTTTTGCTCTAATTGTAAAAAATCATTAAAATGGTATATGAATATTCCTGTATTTTCATATATATTTTTACATGGTAAATGTGCTTATTGTAATCATAAAATAGGATTCATATATTTCTTATGTGAATTATTAGGATTAGTATTATTTCCTCTAAATTATTATTTATTTGGTCTTGATTACAATTTCTTTATTGCTATTATATTGGATTGTGTATTAATAGTAACAATAGTTAGTGATTTTTTATATTATTATATATCTGATAGAGTATTAATTATGTCAGGTCTTTTAATAGTAATATGTTTATATTTTTTTAATGGCCCAACTGAGATGCTATATAGACTTGCATCAGCATTTGTATTATTCTTAGTTATGATAGGAATTAAAATATTAGGAAATTCAATGTTTGGTAGAGAATCTTTAGGTGATGGAGATATTAAATTAATGGCAGTTATTGGTTTGGCTTTAGGAATAATAAATAGTTTCATAACATTATTCTTTGCATCAATTATTGCATTAATATTCTCATTAATTACTTTAAAAAAGCATAAAGATGGAGTTATTCCATTTGGACCATTTCTTATAATTGGAGCATTAATATTAGTATATTTTGGCAGTATTATTACTCCGTTTGTAACAGAATTTTTCTCATTATAAAAAAGCACTTTAAGTGCTTTTTATTTTATGCTATAATTTACAATAGGTGATAGTACATGAAACATAGAGGTTTCACTTTAATTGAAATGATGGCTGTAATAGCTATATTAGGTATACTAGTCTTGTTAGTGACACCTAATGTATTAAAGAGTTTTAGAGATTCTAAAAAAGTTGCTTTTATAGATGAAGCTAAAATATTATATACACAAGCAACAGATACTTTTGTTTTGGGTAAAACAAAAGGTAAAAGGATAACTTATTTTTCAAATGATGGAGAAGAAAAAGAAGAACTAGATATTAAAAATGATGATGGATTAAAATATACAATAGTTTTAAATAAAAAAGGTGATGTAGAATCATTTTTACTTAAAAATACAGAATTTTGTATAGTTGGAGTAGGAGATTTTTTAAATGATTATACAAAAGAACAAGTAATAGATTTTAAAGATTTAGGATCTGGAATAGATGAAGAAGCAATAGCTTTATGTACTGGGGATACTTATCAATATAAAACTAATTTAACTGTAAAATTAGCTGAAAAAATAGATGATCATGTAAAAGTAATTACTGATCCAAGAGAAATAACATTAAAATATGGTGATGGCTGGTATGATGATCCGGATGGTAAGTCATTATTAGTTGCTGGAACAGAAAATGATTATAAAATAAATACAATTCCTGTTAAAACAAATTATTATTATGAGGGAAGTGTTGTAGATAAAAAGACTGGTAATGATGAAGATAATGTGCATGTTATAGGTTGTGATGGAAAAGTACTTGTAAATAATGTTGGTAAAGATCCAAATGGTAAATTGTTATTTGAAGGATCTGCAAATTATCCAACAGCCGGAGCAGTGTTTAAACCTAAAACTTTTACAATTAATTTTTCAAGTACGCAAACACCAGGACAAACAATTAAATCAAAAACTTGTACATATGGTTTAGAATGTAAATTACCAAAAATGACTATTAGTAGAGAAGGTTATACTTTTAAGGGTTGGTTATATGATAATAATAGATATGCTGATGAATTTACATTTCCTATTATTACAGATGATAATGAAAATGAAATAGTAGATGGAATTGATTTAAGTAAATTTAAATTTGATAATGAAAAAGTATGTAAAGGAGAACAACAAATACCAAATACTAAAACATTTACTGCTGATTGGGAAGCAATTAAATATAAAATATCATATGATTGTAATGGTGGTAATGGAGAAATGTCTAATACTGATCATGAATATGATAAAGAAAAAGCTTTAGAAACAAATACTTGTACAAGAGTAGGATATGATTTTAAAGGATGGTCAAGAACAAAAAATGGAAATAAAGAATTTGATAATTCTCAAAGCGTTATTAATTTAACAACTGAAAATAATTCAACTGTTACATTATATGCAGTATGGAAACCTAGAGTTTTAGGCTTAGATATAAATCCTGATTTTAATATATATGGAAGAGATTATTCTAAAGGTTCTAATGTAAAATCATTTGATTTAAAAATTGTTAGTGAAAGCGGTGAAACAATATATCAAGCTAATGGTATTTCAGATTATTGTTCTGAAGGAACATGTACTGGAGTTAAGAGTGAATATAATGCAACATATTATATTTCAAATGTAGTATATAGAGATAATTATCACTATAAGAGTGCTACGTTGAGAAACGATATTCAACATACTGAATCAAATTTACCAATGATAACAAATAATTCGACAGAATTCTCTTTCAAACATACATATGATGGTGATATGTGGTTTTCAATAAATACTGAACCAGATTCAACATTTAGTTTTGCATATACAGGACCTTTTTCATATAAAGATGGTAATGCAAATT
>Ga0247610_10004793_pt1 | contig 14376 bp, 14 predicted proteins | sample 174DNAGHGhighgp2_FD_193483 | JGI IMG/M metagenome (GOLD analysis project Ga0247610, IMG submission 193483) | Sheep rumen microbial communities from Palmerston North, Manawatu-Wanganui, New Zealand - 1742 DNA GHGhigh gp2 | ecosystem: Host-associated > Mammals > Digestive system > Stomach > Rumen... | reverse complement strand
GCCTGCCCCGCCGAGTGCACCAGTTTAGAGCTCCCCAAGCGGGAGCTATTTCTTTTTTAAACACATTCACCACCTTACGCGGGGTGAGAACTTACTTTATGCAGGTGGCGCGGCCACTGAGTTTGAAACTTCTCTTAGCTTTGCAAGGAAAGAATGACCGAAGCAAAGGTTAGTTGTTCGCGCAAGTAGAAAAGCATCGCTTTTCGTAGCGGCGCACTGCAAATGAAAATCATTGACACACCGATAAAAAAAGGATATACTGCTAATATCTTAGAGGAGAAAACAATGAATTGGAAAGACAAAATTAAAACAGCTGCTGTTGCCATTGCAACAACAATAATGACATCTTGTAGTTTTTCAGGAAATAAGAAAGATGCACTAGAGCCGAATGAACGCCCCACCACAGAAGAAGCAAAAGGTGATGCTCAACAAAATCTCTTTGATATTGTTCCTGAAAATGGGACCATTTCTTTTGAAGATGCTCAAGAAATAGTCAAAAAAAGCAATGGTCCGGATGCCAGCAAAAAATTGGCAGCACAGTTGCAAGCAGCTGGTATTCCCTTGACCAAATCCGGAGAAAACGGACAAGATTCAATCTTATATAGCGTACAGCGTATTAATGAAGGAGGTTATGATAATCCTGTATGGGTATTAAAGAACCCCAAATATGCATTAAATAAAAAAATAGGCAATACCGAAAAAGTTGATAACATTGAGGTAAAACGTAAAGACCAAGAAACATATAAACTAGATGAATCCAGCATTGGTATTAAGGAAGTTTCTTCTGAAATAATTTCACAAGAAATTACACGTGCACGTATTTTAAAATTAAAAAACAGTACTCTGCAGAGCTTAAATGCCGGCGATACAATTATGGTAGGAAATGTTCCCGCTGTCGTTAAAGAAAAAGGGAAATTTCCGGTTATAGAGGAAAAACAAATAAAAGATACCAAAGTTGACACCTATATTTTTGATTACGTCAAAGCACCGACCTCTCGCCGTTAATAAAAAACAATATAGCATTCATCTGTAATAGTTTTTCTTTGATTATCAAAATATGTTCTATATTTTCAACAAAAAAAGCCTCCGGATAAAACCGAAAGCCTTTCTGAACCAAAATAAAATCAGTTCCCTACCACTATTTCTCGTTCCAACTCTAAAATAGCCTGACGTTGCTCTTCATTACAATTTTTGAGCATTTCATCAGCAATTTCTACCATAGAGTCAAAATCGATCATTGACCAAAATGCTTTAAGTTCTTCTTTGCCCTGCAAAAATTCTCCATTTTGGTTCATCTGTACAAATAGTGAGAAAACATCTAATTTGCGGCGTTTTACCTCCAGCTCCACATCTTCAAAAAGATGATTAGCCCACCGACGTTCCACCTCGCTTATTGCCATACTTTGAGCTTTATTACGCAAAGCAAATGCCGTTCCGTAACAACTCAAAAGCTCCTCAGTATCTTTTCTCTCAAGAAACTGAGTAGCAATAGAAAGATTCCATAACTCTTGTCCGATATTTTCCATACATATACATATTTAAGTAATACAAATTTAAGGCATAATACAAACCATTTTGACAAAAGTCAAACATTTTGTATAAAATATATTAAAAAAGAAAACATGAAATCTTTACACATATTCCGAATTTCGGCAAATATACAAATCACTCAAAAGAAAAACTATTCAGTAATGGGAACTGAACGTCTGTGCTGTCACTCAGTAAGAATGCCTCTCCTAGAAATCAAATCTCAACCAAGTAAATAAGACATTACCGTCATTTTTAACACCGGGCACATAAGCCGCCTGAAGAGAAATGTTCTTATAGCTGATGGATGCAATCGGTAGCGGCACTGGTACCGGGATATAATGATATTCGTGTCTTTGGGTAACACCTAGAGTATAACCATATCCGACTTTCCACGTACCACTGTCATTCAATGTATGATTTTTCAAAAATCCATACCCGAAAAAGGTTTCTGCATAATCATTAGAGTCCTTAAATGCCATTGCATAAAGACCATGCCAATTATCACCATCATTAAGAGATTTACCGATACCCAATCCCCACGGATTTTCATTATATTTATCAATATGCTCTTGATCATATGTCAGACGATTATGCCAAGCATAAGTTGGTACATAAACACTTGCATCGCCGCAAGCCCAAGTATCTTTAATATTTTGTTTTAATTCTGCCAGATATTCACTAAAGTTCCAAGCCTGTGCCGGTAAAGAAATAAAGGCCGTCCCTAAAATAACAAATAATTTCAAACGATTAAACATAAAATAGTCCTCAAAATAAAATAGTCCAAATAAGTTCTATCAACAACTTTTCAAATATTAAACATTTATTTACATTTTTCCTCTAACTATTTACAGATAGAAACGATTTCAAACAAAAGAGAAAAATATGCGTTACATTATCATATTCTGTGCCGTATTGATGCTGAGTGGTTGCCATACCACGGCTTCCGGAACCAATCACAGCGCAAACATTATGACTAATATTTTATCTTTGGAATTTTAAATAAGAGAAAAAACAAATGATAGACTTGCACACGCACTCCACCCATTCCGATGGTTTCCTAACGCCATCACAATTACTGGAAAATGCAGAAAAAATCGGTTTAGAAGCCCTGGCTTTAACAGACCATGATGCCGTTTCCGGACTAAAAGAACTGCATACAGCGGCTCTCAATAAACCTATAAAAATAATCAATGGTGCGGAGCTATCCGTTTATTATCCGGATACGGATATGGAAATCATTGCCATAGACATCCCTGAAGATTCGCTAACCGCTTTTGAAATTTATCAAAGAGAAGAAATTGTCCGTCGCGAACAACTTGCTCGCCGTCGTATAGATTTATTACAAAAAGCCGGTTACCATATAACCTACGAAGAAGTAGCATACGATACTAAAGGTAATTTACGCACCCAAATCCGTCGTCCTCATTTTGCTGATATTCTGTTAAAAAAAGGCTACATAAAAACCATAGATGAAGCATACACGCATATTTTTGCCAAAGACGGCGTATGCTATGTAGAAAACAATCCGTGGTTTGTCTCCGAAACCATAAAATTCATTCGTGACAATGGCGCTAAAGCGATTCTTGCCCACCCAATACATACCAAACACGTCGGTAAAGATTTATGTGATTTAATTAAAGAACTCAAATCATACGGTCTGAACGGCATAGAAGTTTTTCACTCCTCACAACCGCAATCATTACGCTGTCAATATTTAGAGCTGATTAAAGACATGGGTTTAATTTCCGGCGGTGGTTCAGATTTTCACGGTGGAACGGCACATCCTGAAAACGAATTAGGATTTGGTAGGAATCACAATCTGAATATTCCTTACCTGGTAATAGAACAAATACAAAGTTCTCATTCCCCCTCGCCTGCATATTATAAAGAGTTAAGTCGCTATATTTAATACCGATCAGACCTTGATTCTTATCAAAGCCACGCCTATATAAACAAAAAAGGAGCCGCGATGAAAATAGAATACATTTATCATAACAATGACGACGAAGACATACAAAAGCAACTTCGCCAAATCAGAAAAGAAAACACCATCGGTTGCCTGATGATGACTTTATTTTTACTCATCACCTTGTTTGTCATTTTATCTTTGTTACCTGTATTATTAATCATTATCGGATGGTCAATTGTATTCATCGGTTGCTATGTCATCTATAAGATATATCTAGAATCTGCTGTTTTAAATTTCATCCAAAAAATGAAAATGCGCAAATAACACACTATTGTAAAACCAATCTGTAATACTACTATGCCAATCCGACCTGTGCAATTGCTTTTATATCAAAACCACCGATTTCTTTTGCACGTTGCCAACGATTATCCAACGCAGTATCAAAAAGAATTTCCACACTGCTTGGAATAATCAGCCATTGATTATTAAAAATTTCCCATTCCAATTCACCGCGATGCCATTCACAATGTCCCATCGCAATAATTTTCTTTTTAGGGCCTTCTCCGTCCAAAATATCCTGCAACACCCCGAAAGAAGTGGATAAAGCAATATCACCCTGCACTTCCGCAAACGGATCACCATTAGAAACATCTTCTTTAGGAAACAACACATATCCGTGCGCCGGATTTTCCGGTCCGCCCTGATATAAATCTTCATAAACATTACGCAGCATTGTTTCGTTTTCGCTATCTTTACCGCGACATTCAATTGTAGCCGTCCCGAACAACAGTTTATTGATCATAATCCCGCGCACATGCTCAGCCGTACATTCACTAATGTAGATAACAGCATGTTTATAAAGTTCATTAGCATTTTCGCCGATATGCACCAAACATTTACCTTGCAAGGTATTTTGAGCCCGAACAGATTTAGCATATTTTTTCAAACGGGATTTTCCCGTTCTTTGCATAGAACAGTCATGTTTTTCTTCTATTTCAAAGATATCTTCACCATTATCTGCCAACATATCATCATCAATTTCACTTTTTTTCATTTTAAGCTGTGTCTTTCCCTCAAAAGTCTGTTGCCTTTTCATTTAAATCATTTATATACTATTAGCGTAATCTTCAAAAAAAAGCAACAGTAAAATCCGATGAAAAAATTTATTTATCACTTTTGTTTCTATATAGGGTTGTTACTCAGTGTTTTCAACCCGGCCTATGCCCAATCCAAGAGTTTTGCTCTCCCCTTGGATGAAGAAATAATCACAGCCATTCAAAATAACCGCGATAAACCGCTCATAGAAGCAGATAACGAGTTTGTTAAAATCTTTGCGGTGATAATGCTTACCGATAAGCTTTACCCAGAAGAAAAGATTAACGGCGACATTACCGGTTTCTTATCACGCGTATGGCCTAATACGGATATAGACAAGTTGGAATGGTTTTCCAAGTTTGTCAAAACCTTTGTAATGATGAAGCGTCGTTACGTATATGTTGTAGACGGATTAAGAAAAAAAGTAAAAGCCAATGCTATTTTACCGGAAGATGCACCGATTATTGCCAAAGATGGTGAATTTGCTCCCAAATATTCCGAAGAAAAGAACACCTCACAAGAAGATGAATATACCGTTCGTTACACACCTTATAAATACCTCGGATATGATCCCGGAGAATACGGTGAACCTGTCCGCTTAAGAGATAAGAATTATGAACAGGTTAAACAATCCGTATTAGATGAAATATTATTAGCTGTTGTAGAAATGGATGTTGGGGCTTTTTACAGAGCCTTAAAAAAAATACCACCGGAAAATGACGGCACCAGAGAAAAAGCTGTTGAATTAGGCAACGGAGTACGTTCCAGATTACTTTTAGACCTTTCCGGTTTAGGTGATGCCGAAAAGATTAAAGGTATGATGGAAGTATACATTCCTAACGGTTGGTATGCTAATGGAGACTTCTTAAATCCGCGCACCAAACCAAAGTTCTACTTAAGTGAAGATACCAAAGAAGATTTAAATATCAAAGAATACGAGCTTTTTTATCCGGATTCTATCGGTGTGGTCAATAACGGCAGAACACGCCATATTTGGGTAAGAACCATTCGTTTTCCGATGACTTTTACCAGACGCGACATAAACAAAGGTATCACCATCAAAGGAAATTTCACTTTTGAACTCTGTAAAGCCAAGACTGATGAATGCCGTCAGGTTATCAGTCAAAATCGTTTATCTGTTGACCCTTCAGATGATTTGAAATACTCCATTCATTCCAACTACATTACTTTAGGCTTTGCACATTTACCACAAGAACGCACCAAACATGCAGAATTGAAAAATGCGATTTATAACGCCGAAGATAAAACACTCACGGTGAAATTTAAAACCGACAAGACCTTCAGTAATGTTGCCGCTATGGCCGAAGATGCCGCTGAAACAAGTTTTCTAAAACCACGCTACACCATAACAGAAGATGAGGTCAGTGTCACCTTTGATGCCAAAACTCTCCCCCAACAAGCAGATGATAACATATTAAATGCAACCGATGGTGGAGATTTAGCGGTTACTGCCGCCTTTGATGAATACGAAGTTTTACGTACGGTGATTAAACCGCAAATTTTACAAACACCGGAGGCGATTCTCTTAAAAACCGAACCGAATTACGGAAAAGCTTTCTTACTAGGTTTCTTAATAACATTGATGCCCGGTATTTTATATCTGTTACAAAGATTGCTCGGTTTAATAATAGAAAGAGATAATCGCCGCCGCATATTAATCCGCTACGCATTCGGTTCTGCCACCGGTATTATATTACTCGGTATATACTGCCGTTTTCTCCCATGGCAAGCAATGTATGAAAACGCTTGGCTTATCGTCTCTTCTGTATTGTTAGGAGCCTCATATTTAGTCGGATTAATCGGCTATATGGATTTTAACTTATTCCGTCCGCTAAAAGGAAAAGTCCGTCGTGGTTTCTTCATCGGCTTATTCACCATCATCCTTTTTGCCACTTTTCCTGTTCCGTTCAAAAGTGATGTATTGGATACTTACACCTCTTTACCATTGATAAATGCCTCATTAACTTTTGCTTGTATATGGTGTGGTGTGTTAATTCTACCGATATTAGGATTGCTGTTTTATAAACACATTCCGACCTTGCCTTTAAAAATGCAATTTATCAATATTCCGTACACAGCATTTTATATCATCTCTGTATTAGCCATCAGTTACAGTAATCGCGGTTGGTACGGCCTAACCACCTTAGCCTGTGCCGGTCTTATTATCAGTGGTTTATGGTACATATATCCGTTAGCGATTGTAGAAAGCACACGTTATGCCCGTTCTTTAACCGGTAAAACGCAAATATTCTCCCAAGTTCAGAAACACGCCGGTCTTGCTGTAATAATAATTTGGCTTTTAAGTAGTTTTATCACTCATACTTTGCCGCTGAAGAATGATAATTTGCCGGATGTTGCAGATACTTTAGCAGAAATAAATAAAGATATAGAAAAAGACCAACCGGTATTGTTTATTTTAATGCCTTCTTGGTCACCGCAAATTTTACATTCCTACACTATCATAGAAAACCTGCAAAACACCGGCGTTAAAGTGATGATATATAAAACTTCCGCCTATAATAAAACCGCCAAAGCTTGGCTAAAAGCATATGAAAAGAATAGCCCGCCGCTTAACATATTATTTACCAAGCGTCATCCGCGCGGCTTAGTTTTACCAACTCATATTAAAGAATTAGATTGGCGCGAAGCAATGAGCGACTTCATAAAATAACTCTGAAAGGAAAAGAAATGACAAACACCCTTCCCCATAGCGGTCAAAGATCTGTAATAGCCATCATCGGTAACCGCAATGCCGGCAAATCAACCTTATTAAATAAAATAACCGAACAAGACGTATCCATTGTTTCAGACACCCCCGGAACCACCACAGATGCTATCGCCAAAGCCTATGAGTTAATACCGGCCGGACCGGTCACTTTTTATGATACCGCAGGACTGGATGATGAAGGTGAATTAGGAAATAAGCGCATCAAAGCCGCCGAAAAAATAATCAAAAAAGCAGACTTAATTTTATACGTTGTCGGTAAAGATGGCTTAGACGGCACCGTAGAAGAAGAAATAAGAAAAATACATCTTCAAGGAAAACCATACATTCCCGTATTCAACTTTGCCGACAGCTATGAACCTGATAAATACACCAAAGCCGTTATGCAATTATATCAAGGCATTCGCGTATCCGCATTAACCGGTGAAGGCATAGCAGAATTAAAACAAAGAATGTGTGAAAAAATAAAAGAAATGAACCAATCACCCAAAATTATTTCAGATTTAATAGACCCACAAGACATTATCGTACTGGTCACCCCGATAGATAATGCTGCCCCCAAAGGCAGAATGATTATGCCTCAGGTACAAGTTATAAGAGAAATATTGGATAATAATGCTATCGTTATTGTAACTCAACCGGATGAGTTACAAAAGAGCTTATCCGCATTAAAGAAATCCCCTCGTTTAGTCATCACAGATTCTCAGGCAGTGAAAAAAGTAACGGAAATTGTCCCTGAAGATGTGGAAGTAACAACCTTTTCCATGTTATTTGCCAGAGCTAAATGGGATTTCAAACAGTTAAGTGAAGGTTTTAATGCAATTTCACAATTAAAAAACGGTTCCAAAGTATTAATAGCAGAAGGTTGTTCTCACCATGTCACCTGTGATGATATAGGTCGGGTAAAAATACCGCAGTTTTTAAAGAATTACACCAAGAAAGATTTAGACATAGATTTTGTTACGGGAACTGATTTTCCTGAAGATTTAAGCAATTATGACTTAGTCATACATTGCGGTGGCTGTATGTTAAATATTGGAGAAATAAAGAACAGATTAAGACAATGCGCCGAGCAAAATGTTGCTATAACAAATTACGGCATCGTCATCTCCCTAACCCAAGGTGTACTAGACAGAGTAATTATGCCATTAATATAACACGATATCACTCTAATATTACACAGCAGTATCATAAAAAGCCTGAGGTGATAGCGATATGCCTTCACCTAAAAATTACTTTACATTTATAATTGCTGTATTTATACTTTTTATACTTCACCATAAACAGACAGGAGAACAACGATGGCAAAAATCACCTGGAAAGCCGGTACCATGCTTTCACCCTTACCTCCGGCATTAATAACGTCGGGTAATAGCAAACAAAAAAATGTCATGACCGCCGCCTGGACAGGAATTATATGTTCAGAACCTGTAATAACTTATGTTTCCATACGTCCCTCACGTTATACGCATGAATTGATTAGCAAACATAAAGAATTTGTCATTAATTTACCGACCTGGCAAATTGCCGAAGCAGTAGATACAGTGGGCGTTAAATCGGGGCGAGAGATGGATAAATTTGCTTTAACCGGCTTAACAGCAGAAGCTTCATCTAAAGTCAAAGCACCTCAAATTGCCGAATGTCCGGTATCCATGGAATGTAAAGTATTAGAAGTACGCAATTTTGGTACTCATGATATGTTTTTAGCTGAAGTTGTAGCTGTTAATGTAGATGAAAAATACATAGATGAAAATGGTGCGCTTGATTTAGAGAAAGCCGGATTATTGGCATATGCACATGGTTTTTATTACACTTTAGGACGTAAATTAGGCAAATTCGGTTATTCGGTTGAAAAAAAGAAAAAGAAAGTCAGTACTAAAAGTACGACCATATTAAAAGCCGACGATAAATTCGGTAAAGAAAAAAGAAGCAAAGAAAAAACTTTCTTAGAGAACGGGGTAGAAGTTGTGATAGCCAAACCGCATTTTAAGAAGACGAATAAGCTCAATCAGAAAGATACAAATTTAAACAAACCGGCCAAAAAGACGATTACGAAAGCCGCCGTAAAATTTCAAAAAAAAGAGAATAAGAAAACCAGTTACGAGCCTTATTCTTTTAAGAAGAAATCAGACGGAAGTTTTAAGAAAACACGCAAATCCGCATAAGTCATGGGCGCAAGCGCCCAGCCCCTGCGGCTTGAGCAGCACCCGCCGTGTAGGCGACGGCCTTAGGGCCGTTTGTGCCGAGCGAAGTAAAAAATGATTTTTTTGAGAAACAAAAAAATCATGCTCGGCACATTAAATTTCATCATTACGTAAGAAGCAACACCGCGTGACAATACCCTCTTCGTCATTGTGAGGAGCAAAGCGACGTGACAATCCTCCTCTTCGTCATTGCGAGCCGCTTTAGCGGCGTGACAATCCAGAAAGAATAAAATTGCACACAGGACTGAATTTGTGTTAGAGGGCACATTCAGCCTGTGCACAATTTTATCGTTATAAACGCGTCATGCTGAACCAGTTTCAGCATCTCCCTCGGTTCCATAGAGTATACCTCCGCCCCAAGGGAAATCCCAAAGTAATGCCCCCACACGCTCGTGTGGTCATGCTGAATACGAAGTGCAGCGAAGCTCAACTTGTTTCGGGATCCTCCTACGGTTTCTATCATGCGTCATCCCGAACTTGTTTCGGGATCCCCAGAGGTTCCTCCGAGTATACCCCTGCTCCAAGGAAAATCACCCAAAGTGATGGGTGCAGGGACGCCCCTGCCCTGTACGGGCAGTACTGGAAGTGCGACGCGCACTCGAGCCTACCCGACCTCCGTACGAGCAGTACCCCTGCCCCTTTAAAATATATTTTTACAAGCTACGTAATATTCTTAAGAAAGGTATTCAAAATGTGGATCATCTTAAGTATAATATATGCCATAACAAACGCTTTTTACACAAATTATAACGATAAACGTCGCTATAACGGCTATATATTGGGGATGTGGCGGGGATATGGCGTCAGTCTGTGCATCATGCCATTAATATTGACTATTCCTTGGGATATACCACTAAGTTATCTGATTATCTTAATCATTCAAGGGCTGTTAATCGGCATCTATGACAGCCACATATTTTTCGCCTCCGGTAAATATGGAAGCCACGCCAGTTTTGGCTTCATGACCACCTGCGTATTAATTACCGTCTGTCTTTGGTGGGCAATACATATTGAAGATTTTAGAAAACTTCTGCAAAATCCGCCGTATTTCATCACCTTAATGGCACTTTTAAGCGGATATACAATAAGTTATTGGCAGATGATGCGTGTTAAAGTCAGTAAAAAAGCGGAACAATATTTGTATCCGGCAGTATTTGCCCTAGCTTTGATGAGCATCGCCACCCATTACATTGCTATTCATGGTGGCAGCATGTATAATGGCATTGTCTACTATTTAACAATTGCCTGCTTTGTAAGCGGCATCTATAACCACATCATGTACATCAAAACCAAGAAGAAACAAGCCTCATACCGCCATCCGAATATTAAGGACGGTATCATTCTTATCACCTTAAGCACCATATTGATAGCCGCCAAAACTGCCGCTATGAGATTATGCATTAACCCCGGCTATGTTGTCGCCGTATTACTGACTTCACCGCTTATGGTAGAAATCATCAAATATCACCAGCTCAACATAACCCCGTCATTAATCTGCACATTGTTATTTTTAAGCAGTTTACTAATCTTTGTCAGTTGAAAATTTTATTCCAAAAACCTTTCTCTTCCGCTGGTGCTTCTTCCTCAAATTTCTTCAAACAATCTTTTTGCGCACCGGTCAACTTAGTTGGGATCATCACTTTAAATTGCACAAATAAATCACCGCGTTTATCAGAGTTTATATAGCGCATACCTTTACCTTTGAGGCGTAGTCTGTCCATCGGTTGCGTACCGGCCTTAACATCAACAGTTAATTCCTCACCATCAATAGCTTTAAGCTTAAACTGTCCACCCAATGCCGCCATGGTCATAGAGATAGGCTGCTCTAAGAACAAATCGGCACCATCACGTTCAAACGTAGCATGATGTTTCACGGTAATAAAGACATATAAATCTCCTTTTGTGCCACCGTTTTTACCGATTTCTCCCTCGCCGGCAACCCGCATACGTGTACCGTTTTCAATACCGGCCGGAATTTTGATTTTAAGCGCTTTCTCAATTTTCTCTTTACCGGTACCGCGGCATTTTTTACATTTATCAAGAACCACGCGCCCTGCTCCACGACATTGCGGACAAGTTGTCTCAAAAACAAAAAATCCACCTTGCTGTGTCCGAACTTTACCTGTTCCGCCACAAGTTGCACAAACCGGAGGTTCTTTACCATCAGCTGTACCATGCCCATGACAAGTTTCACATTCTTTAGAAGTTGTAATATTAATTTCCTTTTCCAAACCGGCAAAAGCTTCTTCTAAGGTTAAAGTAACATCATAACGAACATCATCACCGCGTTGTGCATAAGAACGCTGGCGGGAACGTCCTTGTCCGGTAAATTCGGAAAAAATATCCGAAAAGACATCGGCAAAACCGGAACCGGTAAAATCAAACCCATTAAACGGATTAGCGCCCGCACCGCCACCCATACCGCTGTTAAAAGCCTGATGACCGTAACGATCGTATGCCGCACGTTTTTGGTCATCTTTAAGGACTTCATAGGCCTCATTAATATCTTTAAATTTAGCCTCAGCATCTTTATCCCCCGGATTACGATCAGGATGATACTGCATCGCCAATTTCCGATAAGATTTTTTAATTTCATCAGCGCTCGCGGTTTTACTAACACCGAGAATAGTATAATAGTCGTCTGTGGTACTCATTTCAAAAAACTTTAATTATCATTTTAAACCATACGCTTATTTAGGAATATTTATTTTATTTCGCAAGAGGTAATGCAAAAAAATCACATAAAAAAAGGCATCGCCTGAGCGACACCTTAGAAAAAAACAATTTTACAGCTTAATGTTAACAAAAACTGCATCATTTTTCCGCGGATGTTTAGGAGGCGCATGATAGATACCATCTTCTTCAACATAAACATGCTTTTGCAGATAATCATAAGCCTCATCAACTTGGCGCAGATTAAATTTTTCAATTGCTCCGCCATTTTCCGCCGCCAGACGTGCTTTTTCATAAACACGCTGATAGGCCTCACAGAGTTCATCCCAAGTAAACCCATAATCAAGCCCAAAAAGTTCATAACATTGCTTGTCTGTCATAATCCATAAAAATTAAGTGACACATAAATAAAAAGATAGCGCTAATATAACTTAATATGCTTGTTTGTCAAGAAAAACCGGATTTTCATCTGATTAAACTAATTTTTTAGGATAATATGTATATAATGAGAAAAAAATATTGTTAAAGCATATTAAAAATTATATATAAGAAATAGTCAAAATAGGAAGGATATTTATATGCTCTCTTCTGAGCCGCTAGCTATATATATACATTACCCGTATTGCAAGAGTCGTTGCCCTTATTGTGATTTTTTCCGCGCCTTAAAACCAAAAGATTATGATGAGGAAGCACTGGTAAAGCGCTACAAAGAAGATATAGTTCGTTTTGCAGAGTTATTAGGTGAGCGATTAGTCACCTCAATTTTTTTCGGTGGCGGTACGCCTTCATTATTATCACCGGACTCCGTCAGATTAGTCTTAGACGAGATTGCCCGCTATTTTATGGTAACAGCAAATGCTGAAATCTCCTTAGAAGCTAATCCCAACACCTACGAACAAGAAAAATTTTTAAGTTTTAGAACAGCCGGAATTAATCGACTTTCACTAGGTGTGCAGGCCTTAAATGATACAGATTTAAAATTTTTAGGACGCACACACAAGACAACAGATGCTCTCCGTGCTATGGAATTAGGCATAAATAATTTTCCGAAATTTTCCATAGATTTAATGTATGCCCGTCCTGAACAACAATGGGAAAATTGGCAAAAAGAAATAGATCAAGCCTTAAGTTTCGGCTTAAAACATATTTCGCTCTATCAATTAAGCATCGAAGAAGGAACAGTATTTCATAAAAAAAACATTCCGCCCATGGAAGAAGAAAAAGCAGCTAAACTGTATCAACAAACCATAGATTACCTAAGAAAAAAAGGATTAGAGCGCTATGAGATATCTAATTTTGCCATGAATGAATACAATCAAAGCCGTCATAATTTGGTTTATTGGCAAGGTGGCGATTACATCGGTATCGGTGACGGTGCACACGGACGTTTCCAAAACAATGGCAAAATATATAGCACATTAGACGGACAAATTGACAGTATTTTGACTCCTCAAGAACGTGCTGAAGAATTATTAATTATGGGACTAAGAATCAAGAATGGTATTAATTTTGCCGAATTTAGCCATCACTGTGGACTAAACTTTTTTGATTGCGTCAACAATTTGTCAATAAAAAAGCTTGCAAATTTAAATTTGCTATGTTATGATGCTGACAAAATATGGTTGACAGATAAAGGTTTTTTACTTTTAGATAAAATAACACTTGAGCTTGTCAGCTAAGTTTTGACTATTTTTTGACTACATTTCAGGAGGTTTTAATGCGTTTATTAGTAATCGCAATAAGTTGTTTAATATTGACTGGATGTTGCACCGAATGTAACAAACAACAAGCAATAGAAGAGTCATATTATGTACCGACGGTTATAGAAAATGATTACAAACCAGCAACAGGAAAGACGTTTCACGTTGCCGGTTTTGATGTTAAGCAAGGTCAGCAGATGAGAGATTTCTTTGATGACTTTAAAGAGCCGATGCACACGTATTACAGTGGCAACAATGTAGATTGGACATATTATGTTGATTACAATCGCAACAATGATGAAGGAAAGATTGTTCGCTACTGTGAATTAAAGGATTACGCACCACATAGTTTATGTGCGGTTAAAGTAAGCTTTGTTTATACGTATGTATCCAATGCAGTAACGAACTGCCGTTAATATGGCGGGTGCAAGCGCCCTGCCGTCCGCACAGGACCGCTCGACCGCGCAGGTCGGCGACGCAGTCGCTAGAGGCGCGCAAAGAATAAGATAAAAATTTAAG
>Ga0247610_10004790_pt1 | contig 14376 bp, 9 predicted proteins | sample 174DNAGHGhighgp2_FD_193483 | JGI IMG/M metagenome (GOLD analysis project Ga0247610, IMG submission 193483) | Sheep rumen microbial communities from Palmerston North, Manawatu-Wanganui, New Zealand - 1742 DNA GHGhigh gp2 | ecosystem: Host-associated > Mammals > Digestive system > Stomach > Rumen ... | reverse complement strand
GAACCTCCGAAACCTTTCGGTTTTACACGTTCTTGCTCTGGCAAGCGTCTCCTTCGTCGCCGAGCGAGCAGCGTGTCGCCTTACCACTCAGCCATACTTCCATTGGTTTTCGGGTGCAAAGGTACAATACCCCTATGCAGCCTTTCTGCGTAACTAGAAATAATTATCATTTTTCTTTGAAAACCTGCTGTTGACAGTTGAAACCACATATACTTTTTCAACTTGTCAACGTTAGAACTTGACAACACTCTGCAAATATTATCTTTTGCAGGATTAGTGGCTACAGATTCTGCAAAGGTGAAACACTGAGTGGCTACAAATATTCAGAATTGGCTACAATTTGGCTACAAATTTGAAATATGTGAAAAAGAAAAGTCCCGTAAATCATTGACCTACAGGACTCTTTCTTTGGCGCTTCAGGATGGGCTTGAACCAACGACCCCCTGATTAACAGTCAGGTGCTCTAACCAACTGAGCTACTGAAGCAAGTATTGCTGTTAAGCGGGTGCAAAGGTACGGCGAAAAATTGAATCTGCCAAACTTTTTTGCAGGAAAATTTACTTCAGCAAGCATTTTAACAGTTTTTTAGGGCCATTTCCCTTAATTGAGGCTACTTTTGGGTGTAAAATCAGAGTTTTTCGCCGTAACAGAGGTCACCGGCATCGCCAAAGCCAGGAACAATATACTTATTGGCATTCATGCCTGGATCGATGGCTGCACACCAGATAGTGGCATCAACGGGCAAGGCTTGTTTGACAACTTCGAGTCCTTCTGGGGTAGCAATGACGCAGCAGATATGGATTTTGCGGGGTTTGCCAGTCTTCAGCAGAACCTCGATACTGGCAGCCATAGATCCACCCGTGGCCAGCATGGGATCACAGATGATGAGCGTCTTGCCTTTAGCAGAAGGAGCAGCCATGTACTCTGTATGGACACCTACCTCGGTGTGCTCGCGGTTGGTATACATGCGATAGGCAGAGACAAAACCGTTCTCCGCATGGTCAAACACATGGAGGAACCCTTCATGGAAAGGCAGTCCGGCACGGAGCACTGTGGTTATGAGCACGTCATCCTTCGGAAGTGGAATGTCGATGGTTCCTAAGGGCGTGGTAACGGTTTTGGACTTATATTCCAAGGTTTTTGACACCTCATAGGCCATCATCTCACCAATGCGCTGGATGTTGTGGCGGAAGAGCAGCCGATTACGCTGGTAGCTTTTGTCACGGATCTCGTACATGTACTGATTGACGATGGTGTTCTGTTCGTTGAGATTGATGATTTCCATATTCTATGATGATTATTGATTGATTTCAATGGCACGCATGGAGTAGGCAGGCAGTACCATCTCATTGCCCTGCACTTCTGTGGTGATGATCTGCAGACGCTGCTCTTCTGGCTTACCCTCGAAGCCTTCGCACTGGCTGCCAGCAGGAATCGAGAGACCATGGATGCTAAGTTGAAGGGGTACGGGCAACGCATTGATCAGTTTCAGGTATCGCTTACCTGTCTTCGTATCGCGAACGAAGCTGGCAGCCAAACGGTGAGACAGTTCAAAGTTACCGGCATTGGTGTCTGATTGCGAACCTTGGACTTCAATCTTTGAGCTGATGTATCGGTCACCTCCATAGACGGAAAACAGACGCTGTACATCATAGGCGGGTGTAGTCCGTACGGAGGTATTGCCAAAGTAGATCATATCGGGGTTCCAATTGGAATGACCGTCCTTACTGAGCATGGGAGCATAGCTGGTCATCTCCACGATGTCGCCGTTACGCTCCACATCAGTCAGGTAGATGGCCTCAGCCAAAGCTGTCTCCACGTTAGGACGCTTCACGTTGGTAGAGGCAGCATATTCGCCAAGATAGACCTTGGGTGAAGGTTTTCCACCTGCAAGGGTGCGAGGATAGTTGTCGTAATAGTCACGGTGGTGCATGAACCATCCTGTGGACTCATAATAGTGTTCATCTACCATGTATTGCAATTCCGGATGCTTGCGTGTGAAGTCCCAGCCCTCGATGTAGTCAGCACTTGGGGTATGGAACGGTCCGACGGTACCACAAATCCTGATGTCGGGATATCGCTGCCGGATGGCCTTGCATATCATTTCGTAACGGTCTTCGAAAACAGTACCGATGATGTCTTCGTTGCCAATACCTATATATTTCAGATTGAACGGTGCCGGATGTCCGGCGTCAGCCCTCATCTTGGCCCATTGGCTGGTGGCAGGGTCACCATTGGCCCAGTCAATCAGGTCGAGCAGTTCCTGTATGTAGGCAGGCATCTGGTCCATGGGTATGCCTCCTTGCTGCCCACCCATGCCCTCTGCGTTAGCGGCAGAATTCTGGCAGGGTACGCCAGCAGCCAACACGGGCAGCGGTTCGGCTCCTATGTCTTCGCAGTACTGGAAAAACTCGAAGAAGCCAAGGCCACGTGTCTGATGATAGCCCCAGATATTGAAATCGGGCTTACGGTCCTGCAACGGACCGACAGTATGGTTCCAATGGTAGATATTCTCCAGCCCCTGTCCGTGGGTCATACAGCCACCAGGGAAACGGATGAACTTGGGATGAAGGTCGGCTATCACCTGCGCCAGGTCACGGCGCAGTCCGTTCTTACGGTTCATGAATGTCTCCTGCGGAAAGAGAGAAATCATGTCAACACCTACCCGTGCCACCTTCTGAGGAACGATGGCAAGACGAGCTTTGGTATCACTGCCAGTAGCAGTAAGCACAGTGGAGAACTGCTGCCAGTCAGAGGCAAGGGCCTTCAACTTGCTCTTTGCCAGCACCTTGCCATTCTGACCCACCAAAAGAACCTTGAAGTCTTGTCTTTGGCCACCGGCGAAGACGTACATGGAGAAGTCGTACTTCTTTCCTTTCTCCACCACGATTCCGTCCCAGCCCTCATTCCAGAGCGTGTCTTGCAGTAGCAAGGCGTAGTGCGGGTTATTCACACTGAGCGGATGTTCGGTAGAAATCTCTATTGGACGGGCTGCATGCCATGCAGTAGTAGCATTCCACTCGCGGCGGTCTTTGCTGCTATACTCAAAGTCACGGTTCTGGATGAGCTCGGCGTAGAGTCCGCCATCAGCAGCATAGCTGATATCCTCGAAGAATATTCCGATCAGTTTGTCGCTGATAGGCTTCTCCTGTGTACCGACGGTCAGCGTGGCTTTAACAGGCGAGGTGAGCCAAGAGAGGTTCTTCACATCATCGTGCATCCGTTCGCTGCTTTTCCTGCCATCGGCTGCCAACCCATCGAAATAACGTGCCAAGGCAAGCACCTCCTGTACCGGAACCTCAAACTTATTACCCTCATAGAGCTGTCCCCGTACAGTAGCGGTGTCACGCAACCAGGCATCTTCATCGATCTGGCTCTCCTCTTCCTTGCCAAAGCGACGGAAGTCATTGGATGCAGGCAGATAGCGTTTCTGTCCGTTCGCTGTCTTGAAATAGATGTCGAACTGTCCATCTACTCCTTCAAAGACTATAGGCTGCAGACAGGGGTGTACGGACACCTGCGGATAGTCCTGAGGACGCCATGTGATAAGGTCGCGGCTATAGGCGGCTGCAAAAGCCGGTGTATGGTCGTTCAGCTGGAATACCAACCGCCAAGAACCGTCTTGGGCACGACATACTGAGGGATGATACATACGTTTCTCGGCTCCCCACTGTCCGTAGTCGCTGGAGCAGAGCTGCCCCATCTCATTCCACTGTCCGCCATCATAGCTGGCTACATGCAGCCCACCCCGCTCATTGGGCGAATAGATGAATATCTCGCATGTATCCTGTGCGGACAGGCATACTGGAGAAAAGGCAAATAACTGGAGGAACAAGGCTCCAAGCAACAGCCTATTTAACTGACCATTCATAGATACCTGATGAAAGTTTTTCGGGTAATGTTACTTCGAGCTTCACTGCCTTGGTCTTCACTGGATCGAAATTGACAGTATTGGCCGATCCTTTCTTCAATCCATAGTTGTCGGCACCCGTAACGGGCTGCCACTGCCCCTGAGCATCCTGGTAGAGCATACGCCACGACTTGGGAACGGAGCAGCCGCCCCAAGGCTGGTCGTCAAACCAATAGACTGTAGCGCTCTTCACCTCAGACTCTTCAGGGAACTGATATGCAAACCACTCTGTGGAATTCTGCTTTGGCCACCATGTATAGTAAGAAATACTACGGTCATTGGCATCTTTCGGAACCAGACGGTCATTGATGGCTCTCAGAGCTGCTGTCTCGTTCGACGTGGTGACTTTCGACTGAGAGGCCAGTGTAGGTTGCGCTGCAGGACGTGTGGCTACGAGGTCTTGCGGCAGCCACACCTTCATGTTGCCGCTTCCGCGATGACACCATGCATAATAAGGAATGAGCGTCAGGTTGACATCCTTTGTTGTAAGGCGACCTTGCTTGTCGAAGTCAAGGGTCTGAGCCTGCGTTGTCAACGTCTTCACCGGATAGGAGAGCACTTTTCCATCGCCAACAGTAAACCGCGGAGCCTGGTTGATGAGCATCGACTGGATGTTGAAATCGTTGTCAGGATGTTCTGCACAATAGACCAGTGGTCCGCGCTCCACACTGATGCATCCCTCGTCTTCCTTCACCAGATTAATGGCACGGACGGTGCGTGGCTCCATATCGAAGTGTATCTGCACCTTGTCGCCTTTCTTCCACTTACGGTCTATGGTGAGATAGCCATCAGGGGCCGGTGCAGCGTCAACCACATCGCCACAGACGGTAACCCGATAGCCAAGGCGCTTATTGTCAGAATAGCTGTACAGGTCGGAGGGAACCGGTTGGTTCCTCACCCACCCCGGCACACGTACCTTCAGGGTGAAACGGCCTGCCTGATTCTTGTCAATGCTGACGGTAATATCACCGTCCCACGGATACTGTGTCTGCTGGCTGATGGAGACTTTCTTACCACCCACATTCAGTTCTCCCTTATTGGCAAGGAACAGGTTCACATAGACATTGCGGTCTTTTACGGCATATACATATCCTGGCAACGAGGGAATGAATCGGCAGATGTTGCTGGGACAGCAGGCACAGCCGAACCACGCCTGACGCTGGTGCTGACCCATCGACTCCAACGGATTGGGATAGAAGAATCCTCCGCCATCGAGGCTGACACCGCTAATCAGTCCGTTATATAGAGTACGCTCAAGCACGTCGTAATACTTCGACTCGCCATGAAGCAGGAACAAACGGTGATTCACATAGACATTGCCTATGGCAGCGCAGGTTTCACAGTAAGCCGACATGTTGGGCAGGTAGTAGTTGGGACCAAAGGCCTCGCCGTTGCTCGTAGCACCTATACCGCCAGTAATATACAGTTTCTTGGTTACGATGTTGTCCCAGATGGCATCAATGGCCTTGATATAACCCTCATCACCGGTCAGAGCAGCAACATCGGCCATTCCTGCATACATATAGGCAGCACGTACGGCATGTCCCACAGCCTCATCCTGCTCTACTACGGGCTTGTGTGCCTGTGAGTACTGGTCTCTACGGTCTGTCTTGCCACGATAGTCCAGGAAGAACTTGGCCTGATCCAGATACTTCTGCTCACCCGTCACGATATAGAGCTTTGCCAGCGCCATCTCGGCAATCTGATGACCTGGCACCAGCTGCTTCTGGTTCTTGCCGGGACCTATCTCACGACATACGCAGTCGGCATATCGGCGGGCGATATCAAGGAACTTTCTCGAACCTGTAGCCTGATAATGGGCAATAGCTCCTTCCACCATGTGACCAAGGTTATAGAACTCATGACTCAGGTCTTCCACCTTCGACCACCGTTCCGGTCCTGCCCAGTGGTGGGGATCGGCAGGATTCTGAGTACGTGCAGTATAGAGATAGCCGTCAGGTTCCTGAGCAGAGGCAATCACGTCAAGCACGGAGTCTATGTACTGCTCCAGCTTCTTGTCAGGATAAGTCTGCAACAGATAGCTGGCCCCCTCGATGGTCTTATAGGGATCGGTATCGTCGAACGAGTAGCCCACGCCATTCACCTTAAACACCTTCGTTGGGTCTTTCAGGTGCTGGGCAGCATTCGAGAAGTTGGTATAGCGCCCTGTCTCCTCACATTTCTGGAAGGCTAATGGCACCGTGACGTTGCGGCTGGCTTCCAGACGCTGTCCCCAGAACGTTCCGGGCGTTACTTTTACACTGGTGAAAGGCACGGGTGAAATAGGATATCCGTGCGAAGGCTGCTTGGCCGAATGGGCCAACTGAATTGCTGCAGCAAGGAATAGAATAGTCAGTAGTTTTCTCATTGTTATTATATGGTTTAGTAGTTCAAAAAATAAAGAGGAAATGGGAGTCCAGACTCATCCGGTCAGGCTCCCATTTTCATCATCTTTTAACGGACTATCAGCAGCGAGTAGTTCTTCTTGCCCTTCTGGGCGAGGATATACTTGCCATCGATCAGGTCATCGGCAGTGATGGCCCGCTGGGCATCAGTCAGTTTCTCCTTGTTCAGGCTGACACCACCACCCTGCACCATCTTACGCATCTCACCCTTTGAGGGGAATACCGGAGCAGCTGTGGTGAGCAGCTCTATGGCAGGCTGTCCTAACTGGTCACTGCTGATGTCATAGTGATCCACACCATCGAACACATCAAGGAACGTCTGCTCGTCAAGCTTCTCCAGCGCTTCCTTCGTAGACTTGCCGAAAAGTATGCTGGAAGCTTCGATGGCCATATCAAGATCTTCCTTGGAATGTACCATTACCGTTACCTCCTCAGCCAGCCGCTTCTGCAGCACACGGCGACCCGGATCCTGCTTATGCTCCTCAACGAGTGCATCAATCGTCTCCTTCTCCAGCGAGGTGAAGATCTTGATATAGCGCTCAGCATCCTCATCGCTCACATTCAGCCAGAACTGATAGAAACGGTAGGGAGTGGTACGATTGCGGTCGAGCCAGATGTTGCCACTCTCGGTCTTGCCAAACTTCTTTCCGTCACTCTTCGTAATGAGCGGACAGGTCAGGGCAAAGGTCTCCACCTCGTTGCCCAGTGTGCGGCGAATCAGCTCAGTACCGGTGGTCATGTTACCCCACTGGTCGTTGCCACCCAACTGCAGCTTCACCCCGTAATGCTGGTACAGGTAAAGGAAGTCGTAGCCCTGCAGCAGCTGGTAGGTGAACTCCGTGAAACTCAGACCGTCGCGGGCGGTACCGTTCAGGCGCTGCTGCACACTCTCCTTGGCCATCATGTAGTTCACGGTGATATGCTTACCCACCTCGCGGGCAAAATCCAGGAAGGTGAAGTCCTTCATCCAGTCATAGTTGTTCACCATCAAAGCGGCGTTTTCCTCCTTCGACTCAAAGTCCAGGAACTTGGCCACCTGCTTCTTGATGCACTCCTGATTGTGACGCAGCGTCTCATCATTCAGCAGATTGCGCTCCTGCGACTTGCCGCTGGGGTCGCCAATCATGCCCGTGGCACCGCCCACGAGGATTACCGGTCTGTGGCCACAGCGCTGCAAGTGGCGCAGCATCATGATACCACACAAATGGCCTATATGCAATGAGTCGGCCGTGGGGTCGGTTCCCAGATAGGCCGTTACCATTTCTTTCTGCAACAACTCCTCGGTACCTGGCATCATCTGCGCCAGCATCCCGCGCCATTTCAACTCTTCTACAAAGTTCTTTTTCATAAGTTCTATTTTCTCTTTTATACCTTATTATCTATTTGAGAGTGCAAAATTACGAAAAGTCAAGGGCAAAACAAAGAAAGTCGTTTCTTTTTTTGCCGAGACAGGGCATTTTCGTGGTCTTTTGAATGCAAAGGTACAAAAAACCAATACAAAACACTTCTCTCGAAAGCATGGGCATAAAAAAAATGGAAAGGCACGAATGAACAATTGTCCAAAACATGCCTTTCGCGGGAAGGGAGTAGGGACGCCCGGGCTCGAACCGGGGACCTCTGCAATGTGACTGCAGCGCTCTAAACCAACTGGGCTACGCCCCTATCATCGCATTTGCGGGTGCAAAAGTACGCAATAATTCTGAAACTGCCAAACTTTTTGTTCTTTTTTTGCAAATCATTTTCAGAATTGCTGTTCCGCATCGGAAGTGTCAGACCACCTCTATGCCCAGTTTCTTGCAAAGATCCAGACTCATTTCCTTGAGTTTGAACTTCTGGATCTTTCCTGAACCCGTCAGTGGGAACTGGTCGATGAAGAACACATACTTAGGAATCTTGTAGCGGGCAATCTTGCCTCGGCAGAACTCCTGCACATCCTCGGGTTCCATCTTGGCACCCTCTTCCAAGATAATGAATGCACCTACAGCCTCACCGTATTTCTTGGAAGGTACAGCAGCCACCTGCACGTCGCGTATGCCTGGCATATGGTAGAGGAATTCCTCTATCTCACGCGGATAGATATTCTCACCACCACGGATAATCATGTCCTTGATACGTCCTGTGATCTTATAGAATCCCTGTTCATCCTTTATACCCAGGTCGCCAGAGTGCAGATAGCCGTTCTTATCAATCACCTCGGCCGTGGCCTCGGGGTTCTTGTAATAGCCCTTCATCACGTTGAATCCCTTGCAGCACATCTCGCCCTGCACGCCAACGGGACACTCCTCACCCGTCTCAGGATTCAGCACCTTCACATCGACAAACGGGAAGTCGCGGCCTACGGTGGTGCAGCGCTGCTCAAAGGTATCATTCAGACAGGTCTGAGTCATACCTGGCGAAGACTCCGTCAGACCGTACACACTGGTGATGGTCATATACATCTTCTCGCTCACCTGTTTCATCAATTCCACCGGGCATAGGCTTCCTGCCATGATGCCTGTACGCAGACAAGTGAGATCGAACATCGGGAACATAGGATGGTTCAGTTCGGCAATGAACATCGTCGGCACGCCATAGACAGCCGTACACCTTTCTCTGTGAATGGAGGCCAGCACCACTAACGGGTCGAACTTCTCCACCATCACCTCCGTACATCCGTGGGTCAGACAGTTCATCGTTGCCAGCACCACGCCGAAGCAGTGGAACAGGGGCACACACACGCAGAGTTTATCGTCCTGCGTGAATCCCATGTTCTCACCAGTGAAGTAGCCGTCGTTGGAAATACCATAATGCGTCAGCATCACGCCCTTGGGGAATCCTGTAGTTCCGCTGGTATACTGCATGTTACACACATCGTAGCAGCTCACCTTGCTTTTCATCTCCTGCAGTGTCTCATCCTCCACGTTCTGACCCAAGAGCAGCAGTTCGGCTGTATTGAACATACCACGATATTTCTCCATACCTATATATACGACGTTCTTCAGGTAGGGGAAGCGTTCGCTGTTCAGATGACCGCGCTCGCAGGTCTTCAGTTCCGGCAGCATGGTATAGGTCATGTCCACATAGTTACAGTCCCAGGTACCGTCAGTGATACAGAGGGTATGCATGTCGGAGTCCTTGCAGAGGTATTCCAGCTCGTTCTGCTTGTAATTGGTGTTCACCGTCACCAGCACGGCACCAATCTTTGCCGTAGCATAAAGGAACGTCAGCCAGTCGGGCACATTAGTCGCCCAGATGCCCACATTTGAACCTCTGGTCACCCCGATGGCAATCAGGCCTTTTGCCAGATTATCCACTCGCTCATTGAACTTCGACCAGGTGAATCTCAGGTCTCTGTCCGAATAGACGATATATTCCTTATCAGGCGTTGTCTCCGCCCAGTGTTCCAGCCATTGTCCGAGCGTCCGCTCATGAAGTGTATAACCAGCACTTCCGGTCTCAGCCGGGTAAGTCCTGTCGGGCAGGGGTCTGCCTGCCATGTCTAATTTCACATTACTCATGCTCTGTACTCATTTAGAAGGGGATGTAAACCACTGCGAGGATCTTTGCGCTCTTGCCGGGTGCGCCATGAACATGATGCTTCACGATAGAGTCATAGAAGATGCTGTCGCCCTCATGGAGTGTATAGGTGTCCTTACCATACACAATCTCTACTTCTCCCTGCATCACATAGATGAACTCCTCACCCTCGTGGGCGGAAAGCTGGAAGTTGGGCGATTCTGCCGGGTTGATATCTATCACAAACGGTTCCATGTGACGGCCAGCCTTTTGCTGAGCCAGCGGATGGTACTCCATATGCTTGCGGGCATCGGTGGCCCCGTTAGAGAAACTGATGCTGCTGTCCTTCTCACGGTCGGCGGCACGGCACACAACAGGTCCCAAGGCATCGTTGTCATCCATAAACGTTCCCAGGCGTACACCCAAGGCTCTTGCTATCTTAATCAACGGCCCCAACGAGGGCAGATTCTGACCATTCTCAATGGAGTCGATCTGTTCCACAGACAGACCGCTACGCTCGGCAATCTCCTCAAGGGAGAGGTTCTTGGTTTCACGAAGTCCCTTTATTTTGGAACCTACAAATGTTGTGTTGTTGGACATAATTCAATAAATAATGTATAATCTATGCTTAATTTCGGGTGCAAAGGTACGAATAAGCGAGCAAAACACAAAAGAAAAATTCATTTTTTCTATTTATTATCGAGTATAAGTACCTATGACTATAGGTCAAAGGTAATAAAAAAAGTGAAAAGTGGAGCATTTCTCATTAAAAATGTGTACCTTTGCGGCCGAAATTTGCAAATTCAAAACAAGATTATGGCACAAGAAGATGTTTTCAAGAAGATTGTGAGCCATTGCAAAGAGTATGGCTTCGTTTTCCCAAGCAGTGAAATCTATGATGGTTTAGGCGCTGTTTACGACTACGGTCAGAACGGCGTAGAGTTGAAGAATAATATCAAGCAGTATTGGTGGAAGGCCATGACGATGCTCCATGAGAACATCGTGGGTATCGACTCGGCCATTTTCATGCACCCGATGATATGGAAGGCCTCTGGACACGTGGATGCCTTCAACGATCCCCTTATCGACAACCGCGACTCCAAGAAACGCTATCGTGCTGACGTGCTGATTGAGGATCAGATTGCCAAGTACGATGATAAGATCCAGAAAGAGGTGGAGAAGGCTCGCAAGCGTTTTGGCGACAGCTTCGACGAGGCGAAGTATCTGGAGACCAGCGAACGTGTAAAGGAGACCAAGGAGAAGCGCGACAAGCTCCATGCCCGTTATGCTGCTGCCATGCAGGGACCCGATCTCGACGAGCTGAAGCAGATCATCCTCGACGAGGAGATTGTTTGTCCCATCAGCGGAACCCGCAACTGGACCGACGTACGTCAGTTCAACCTGATGTTCTCTACCGAGATGGGTGCCAGCGCCGATGCTTCGATGAAGATCTACCTGCGTCCCGAGACGGCTCAGGGCATCTTCGTGAACTACCTGAACGTTCAGAAGACAGGCCGCATGAAGATTCCTTTCGGTATTGCCCAGATAGGAAAGGCGTTCCGCAATGAGATCGTGGCCCGTCAGTTCATCTTCCGCATGAGGGAGTTCGAGCAGATGGAGATGCAGTTCTTCGTACAGCCCGGCACCGAGCTGGAGTGGTTCCCCAAGTGGAAGGAGACACGTATGAAGTGGCATCAGGCCCTGGGATTCGGTGCTGAGAACTATCGTTTCCACGACCATGAAAAACTGGCTCACTATGCCAACGCCGCTACAGACATCGAGTTCAAGATGCCGTTCGGATTCAAGGAGGTGGAGGGTATCCACTCACGCACGAACTTCGACCTGTCGCAGCATGAAAAATACTCTGGCAAGAGCATCAAATACTTCGATCCCCAGACCAATGAGAGCTATACACCTTATGTCATCGAGACTTCTATCGGTGTGGATCGTATGTTCCTCTCGATCATGTGTCATGCTTTCGAGGAGGAGAAGCTCGAGAACGGCGAGACCCGCACGGTGCTGAAGCTGCCCGCAGCCCTGGCTCCTGTGAAGTGCGCCGTGATGCCTCTGGTGAAGAAGGACGGTCTGCCCGAGAAGGCTCGCGAGATCATCGATCAGCTGAAGTTCCACTTCAATTGCCAGTACGACGAGAAGGACTCTATCGGAAAGCGCTATCGCCGTCAGGATGCCATCGGCACCCCGTACTGTGTCACCGTCGACCACGACACGCTCAACGACGGTTGCGTCACGCTGCGTTTCCGCGACACCATGGAGCAGGAACGCGTGAAGATCAGCGAGCTCAATGCCATCATCGAGGACAAGGTGAGCATTGCATCGTTACTGAAGAAACTCTAACGGCCTTTGGCCTAAATGATAAATGACAAATGATAAATGATAACGCTATGCTGAACAATATGAAGCAGTTGATAAATGCAAAGATGATAAGGGTGATAAGTTTATCATTTATCATTTGTCATTTGTCATTTAGCTTGTGCGCTTGCTCCGAGTCGGAAGACGAGGAGGCATCTGAGTACGGTTCCAGTTCCACCTGGCAGCAGCGTAACGAAGCCTTCTTTGCCTCGCTGGAGGATTCGCTGAGCCGCCAGGCTAACGTGTGGAAGAAACTGAAATCGTTTGCTAAGGACGAGACTGTTGCCAGTGCCAATACCGACTACATCTACGCTCGTGTACTTGAGACTAGTGATGAAACGAGCAGTCCTATGTATACTGACTCCGTACGTATATCCTACCGCGGGAAGCTCATCCCCTCGGCAAGCTATGCCGACGGATACGTGTTCGACCAGACGTTCATCGGCTCATTCAGCTGGAAGACCACAGCTGTAATCGAAAACCTCTGCTCCGGCTTCATCAACGGATTCACCACCGCCCTACTCCACATGCATCGTGGTGACCGATGGCGCATCTACATTCCCTATCAGCTAGGATACGGGAAAGAAGGCAGCGGATCCAGCATTCCGGGCTATTCCACGCTCGTCTTCGACGTAGCCCTTGTGGACTTCTGCCCTTCTACTGAGTCATTTCCCAAGTGGAGTGCACGGGAAAGGTAGATACTCTCTACAGCCGACGGTTGGCAACACGCATCAGGGCTTCCAGGTCATCCACATTGAAACGCCCCAACACTTGGGCAACAAGCAGCACTTGTTGCCCTTTTTCTTTGCTCACGGCGCCAATGACAAATTCGCGCACAATGGGAGCGACAGTCTCTTCGCCTTCAGCCTTGATCAGAATCACCACTGACTGGTTCTTATCCTTCTCTTCGCCCATCATCACCTTCGTGTAGGCGTTGGGATCTATCTCTTCCGACTCTTTGGACTTCGGTGTTTCCAGCGCCTCGAGCTCTTTCATGATCTTTTCCACAAACAGGGAGTCGGGCGAGGGGATGATGGCCATCTTCATGTTGTCAATCTTCTCCATGATGGCCGTCTGCGACTGTTCCTTCCGTAGCGCCATTGCCAGTTTGATCATGTCCTTCGTCATGTTCAGATTCATGGCACCTTTTTCCTGGCACTCTTTAAAGATACTGTCAAACGACTGTGCCGACAGCATCTGACTTGCCATCAGCAGACACATTACCATTAAAAACTTTCTCATATTCTGTTATTCTTTGAAGCTAACGACTTTCTTACCTATTATTCTCTATGAACCCTTTCCAGCGTTGGCATTTCTGCCTTTACCACACGGTGCGTTCCTTTGCGGTCGCGCAGCGAGAACTGGTACTGCTGACCATACACGGCACGGAAACGAAGGAAATCGTCGAAGTCCACCTCCCGTCCGTCTATCCGTTCCAGGGTGTCACCCTGACGGAACCCCTGTTTGTAGGCCTTGCTGCGTTCCCAGATGAGACCCACCACCGCCTTACCGTTCTTCGGCACAAAGGCAATGCGAAGCTGCTCGTTGCCAATCTGGCAATAGCTGGTCGGCTTGCCTCGGTCTGCCGCTTCCTTCCGTTCGTCATAGGGATGGAACACCAGCCTGCGCTGGAAAGGATTTACCGTCAGTGTGCCATAAGTCAGCAGCGGAGCTCCCACATGGCTGTTGCCTTGCGTAGTGATGCAGTGCACATCGCGCAACTGAAGGTCACCCCATCTAACTGCCCGGAGTCCCAAGAACACCACCTCGGACTCTTGTTCCACGCCGAAGTTCCCTATAGCCATCTGTCCCTGGCAACGGCCCTCCACCTGTTGACGGGCATCCTCATTGCCTGCCAGGCTGGCCGCTGTCCAAGAGCGGTTCAGCGACAACAGCTGGCGGCTGCCTGTGTCCATCACCACCGTGGCAGTCTCTCCTTCAACAGGCTCTATCTGCACGCGAGGCGTATGGTTCACCAATCTATAGGGCAACGCAACACCCGGCTCATTCTTCAGCCATTTCTTGCGGTCGGTGAGTATCATCCTGTGATGGCGGACGTCTATCTTAGCAGCCACCCGACGCAACAGGTCAAAACCGATGATACCGTCCTCGTTCCTCCTTCTTACCTGCCTTTTGTGCAGCGCAGCCTTGTAACCCCGAAGGGTCAACCCGCCTAGACACATCGGAGGAAGCTCC
>Ga0247610_10004789_pt1 | contig 14376 bp, 18 predicted proteins | sample 174DNAGHGhighgp2_FD_193483 | JGI IMG/M metagenome (GOLD analysis project Ga0247610, IMG submission 193483) | Sheep rumen microbial communities from Palmerston North, Manawatu-Wanganui, New Zealand - 1742 DNA GHGhigh gp2 | ecosystem: Host-associated > Mammals > Digestive system > Stomach > Rumen... | reverse complement strand
TATCCTTAATAGGAAATGATTATGACAATATAGCGTTTGAAAGAATTATCAATAAGCCTAAAAGAAAAATAGGTGCTAAGACAATTGATAATTTAACTCAAAGTGCAATAGAAAATTCTGAAAGTAATCATTATTCATTATTAAAAGAAATTCCTAATTATAAAGGTTCTGGTAAAGATAAATTTCAAGTGTTCTATGATCAAATTATAGAAATTCGTCAAAAGTATCTAAATAAAGAAATTAAGCTTTCTGGAATTATTAAATTAATTCTTGAAAAGTTAGATTATACATCTTATCTTGATAGTTTACAAACTAGTGAAGATAATGATAGATTAGGTAACGTATATGAATTTGCTACAATCTTAAAAGAATATGAAAATCAAATGAATTTAGAAAGTGCCGAATACACTTTAGAATTTATAAATGAAATTGTTCAAAATATCACATTATTTACAACTGATATTTATGATGAAGAAACAGGTGAAAAGAATGTTGTTACTTTAATGACTATGCACGCTTCTAAAGGCCTTGAGTATCCTATTGTTTTCTTACCTGCTTTAGAAAAAGGAATTTTCCCTAATCCTAGAGGCGATGAAGAGGAAGAAAGAAGATTATTCTATGTAGCTTGCACAAGAGCCGAGAAAAAGATTTTTGCCTCTTATTCTATTGAAAGATATATCAATGGACAATTAAATTATACTACTATGTCTCCTTATGTAAATGAGGTTTTAGAGTATTTTAAACAAAAATAGTATAATGTGCAATATGTTGCCGGTTATACCTATTTTTAGCCTATAACACGCAATATATTGCATTTTATATAAAAAAATCTTAAAATTCAATTTTACTTATTTTTAATCAGCTTTCGAAACATAAAAATAATGTATTTTTTTATAGGGTGGAAAGAAAAAATGAAGGTAATAAATTTAGGTAAAATTGTTTTTTTATTTTTTATAATGATTTTAATTTTTTGTTTTTCTCAACAAGATGGAATATCTAGTAGTTCTTTTTCTAATAATGTAAATAATTGGTTAATTCAAATTTTTCCTTTTATTCAAAAAATACCATATTATTCTTATTTAATACGTAAGATGGGACATATATTAGAATTTTTAGTTTTATTTATAGCATTATTTTTATTTTTTGCAATAAAAAAGAGTATTCACGATTCTTCTTTATATGCTTTAATTTTAACATTTTTATTTGCAATTTTTGATGAATTTCATCAATTATTTATATCAGGCAGATGTGGAACAGTAACAGATGTTTATATAGATATTCTATTTCCAACATTCTTTTCTTTTAGCATTTTACTTTTTTGTTTTAAAAAACACCTAATTGCTTTTGAATTAAAAAACATAATATAATATGAACTTGAGAGGTTATACTTATTTCTTCTTTAATAAGAGATTAGGTAACTATGTTACTCTATTTCTCTTATAATAACGATTAATGTAAGGTGACTGAATATTCAGTTATCTCACATTACTGTAAGTGTGTAGTTAACCCGTTCGTTTAATATAAAAATAGAAACTTTTTTGTTTTTGTTTTTTTGAACGCAGCCTCTCAAAAAGAGGTTTTTTATTTTTTTATAAATAATTAAAAAAGAAAGGTAAGGTATAAAATATGAAACCATTTAAATTTGTAGAAGATTATATTAGAACACATTTAGATCAATCTAAGGTAGCTCATTTTACTGAAACTAAAAAGGATTTAGCAAACAAGATTCTAGTAGATAGAAATATATTTGTTTCTGAACGTGAAGGAACTCCAGAGGAAGTTGCTTACACAAATGCCTTTTTATATTGTAGATATGGTATTACTGTATCTGAACCAAAGAAATTAAATTATGATGTTTTAAAACAAGTTAGTGCTTCTTATAAGTTAGAAGTTCCTGCTTCTTTTTATGCTAACCCACAAGATATTAAAAATTATTCTGCTGAAGAATTATTTGTAAATCAAGTTGTAGCATATTTTAGTTATGGAACTGAGGCAGGTAATGTTAGAGTAATCGACAAAGACCTTCCAGCATTACCAGAAGGCACTGAAAGAGTTGAAAGAACTTTCAAGATTTTAACTCCTGCTGAAGCTATCGAAGAATATAAACATATTTTAAAATCCTATGCATCTTATAAAAAGGGTTATGGAAACAATGAATTAGAAGAAGTAAAATTCTTAATTGAATCTGGCTTTTATGATGTTAAAAACCCTGTTAAATTTGAAAGTAAGGATAATGTAGGTGCATTATTAACAACTAAATTTGAAACTTTCTCTGTAGAAGATATGTCTGCATTTAGAAAGTCTTTAGTTGCTGGTGGTGCTTATACTACAAAAGATATTCCTGATTTATCTATTAAATTATTTGGTGCTACTAACGATAGAGTATCTTTAAAAGACTTAATGGACAAAAATCCAGAAGGTAAACAACTTATTAAAGATATTATTGAGGTTGTTCCATCTCAAGGTATGTCTAATAAGCAAATCAAGTTTTTTAACAAGATTTGTAAGGTTTTAGAAATCAAAGGTATTAAGCCTACTGTTGAAAAGAGAACAGAAAAGAGTAATATCAATGAAAAAATAATTTATAATAGTGCTGAAAGAAATTATAAGCACGCTAAAACTGAATATAAATTAGAGCCAACACTTGAAAATTACGAAAAAATGCTTGAAACTTTAAATAAGCCAGGCGACTATATTCGTCATATTAGAGAAAGTGTTGCTGTAGCTCTTGAAAAACCAACTGCAAAAGAAACCGCTAAGGAAAAGATTGAAAGACAAAAGAATGAACTTCAAAAAGTTGAACTTTGTCTTGATAGAATTCCAGAAGCTAATCTTGACCAATTATTACAAGCTAAGAGATTCTTAACAACTGATAAAGGTATTGCTGGTAGAACTTTCAAATACTTTGATAAGGTTAAAAAATCTTATGTAATGTATTCTGAAAAGCCACAAGATATTTTCGTTGGTTCAACTAAGGTTTCAAAAGACCGTTGGGGACGTGCTACAAAAACTTTCGAACCTAAATTTGAGAATGATGAAAAAATTACTAAACGTAATATCATTTCAAAAGATTTAGGTGATATCATCAAGACAAGTATTATGGAAAAAATCGAAGCTACTGTTGAAAAATACGATAAAATTGGTAAAATTTATATCGATTCAGCATTAGAAAAGATGGCAATTCCTGAAAACACTTCGGCTTCTGGTAGAGGTATTGGTATTACAACTCCTGGTTCAAGAATTCCTTTTGAAAAAGATTTCGTTAGAACTTATGTTAGATGGGAAAAAGCATTTGATATTGATTTAAGCGTTGCTGTTTTAACTGAAAAAGAATTCAACGAAAAGAATTTCGAATCTAATAGAAGTGATACTTGGAGCAGAAATAGAGATTTCAATTTTATCTATTATGGTAACTATTATGGTAAACCATTCGGTAATGCAATTTTACACTCTGGAGATATTACAGGTTCTAAGGGAACTGAATTTGTCGACATTGATTTACCTGCATTAGAAAAACAAGGCTATAAGTATGCGGTAATTACTGCAAATGGTTATGGTTCTTCTTTTGATAGTGGAGATATCAATTGTGGTATCGGTTTCAAAGACAATATCAATACTAGAGCTTGGGATGCTAAAAACATCTTTGCCGAAATGAATGTTAACGGTGTAGGCCGTGGTGTAACATCATTTGTAATTGATATTCCTAATAGAGAATATATTCCTATTAACCTTCGTTCTGATCAATGTGGTAATATAATTGAAGGAAACCAAATCGAAATGTGTAGAAACTTTGTTTCTCAAGATAAGGTAGAATTCAATTTTGCTACATTACTTGAAAGAATGGGTGAAAGAGTTGATAAGCCTGAAGATGCTGATGTAGTATTTAGCAGTAATTATCAACCTTTAGAATATCAAGTAGCAGTTCGTCCTGAAAGAGTTGAAGATATGGTTGCAATCCTTAACGGAAAACCTATTGATACTCCTAAGGAAGTATTAGAAGCTCGTGCAAAACGTGCCGATAAGTTTGAAACTGTAAAAGCTGTTTTTGAAAAATATTTAATTTCGTCTAAAGCTGAGCTTGATTTAGAATTAAAACAAGCCAAGAAAGAAAAAACTTTATATGCAAAATCATATAAAGAATTAGATACTGAAACAGCAAAAACTGATTTTGAAACTGCCCAAACAAAGGTTAAAGAATTAAATGATGTAAAAAAATTCTTAGATGAAAACAAAGTGTCTGATGAAGACCTTGAAAAAGCTTTAAGAAAAGACGATACATCCACTGAAACTGATGTTGAGGCAGAAGATAAATCTGAATAATAAGAGGAGCTTCGGCTCTTCTTTTTCATTTTAAACACCTAATTTATAATGTATTTTAAAAAAGGAAGGTACTATCGATGTCTGATAGATATAGAATTGCTTTTATTAAAAAAACACATCAAATAGAGGCAAAACAAAAATTAAATAATACTCATTCTTTACTGCAAAGTTTTCAAGAGATGCCAGAAGGGATAAAATTATCAAGTTTTAGTGTTAGAAAAGATAGTCTTGATATTAGATTGAGAAATATCATTAATGCGTCACCCAAATTTTGTTTATTAACTGAAAATAAAGAGTTAGCGATTGCTAAAACTTTAAAGCCTAAAACTATTATTAATTATCTTTTAGAACAAGTTAATATTTTAGAAAATAATCTTAATGAAATTGACAGCAACGCTGTTAATTATAAAATAATTTTTGACTTCAAAGAAAAGGCAAAAGAAACATTAAATGATATTCAAAATATCAACCTTAATGATTATATCATAATTATAGGAATTGAATAAAAATAGTTAATTTATAAAATATTTTTTTAAAATTAACAAGCAAGAATTAAACGGAATTTTTCCGTTTTTTCTTTTAAAATCTATACTATTTAACCATTTTAAAAACACAAATAAATAGAAGATTTATTGTCTGGAGGCTGTCATTATGTCAGATAAAATAGTTTATGATAATTTATCCTTTGATAGTGGTTGGGAAAAAGATTATTATATTCTTTTAAAAAATGATCCTAATGTAATAAAAATAATATATCAACCTAAAAGTATTACAGATTTAGTAGCAAGAAAACAATACACTCCTGATTTTATTTATGTAACAAATGATACAGTTTCTCTTGTAGAAATAAAAAGTACTTGGAACCCTTATTCTAGTGGCTTTCAAGATAAAATGATTCATAAAGAAATGAAAGCCAAAAGTAGAGAATGGTTAAAAGCATATTTCATTGAAAATGGAATAACTGATATAACTGACAAAACTGTTTTAAAATATGAAAAACTTAAAAAATTAAAAAAAGGCTTTGTCGATTTTGATTTTAAACCACCTACCGCTGCCGATCATTTAAGAGAAAAGGTAAAAATTCAAGAAGAAGAAATTAAAGTCTTAAAAAAATTTCAAAAGGATGTTTATAGATATTTAAATTATAATGATAGTATTGCTAATGGAAAAAAATTAACTAAAGCTCAACAAGATTGGTATTCAGAATTTCAAAAAGAATTAGCAAATCATCACTAATACAAAGAAGGTTTTTCCTTCTTTTATTTTTTATTTATTTAATAAACACCTAATATATGAGTAATTCAATAGAGAGAAGGAATAATATGCAAACATCTGAATTATTAGAAAAATTAAAACAAACAAAAGAAATGTATGGAGAACTTCCAATATATATGAGTTGTATTGACACTACTGATGTAAATTATGTATGTGTTTGTATGAATTCTTATGACAAATCTTATGAAATACATTTAGTAGATAATCTTGAAGAATTCGAAGCAAAAAAGAATTGTTTAGGATTTTCTCACGTTATAGATTTTTAACACAAATGAAAAGAGGCAACTAATATGGATAAGAAAAGACATCTACCAATTGAATTTTTTATGAACAAGGAAGTAATTTTTAGAATTGATTCTAATTCTTATTGCAAAGGTAAAATTACTGGTGCTATTATAAATTATGATGAATTTTCAAAAGAAAGCTATTCTATTTCTTTCAAAGTGAAAGAATATGATCACTATTCTATGTTTGAGACAACACATTATACTGATGGTCAAACATTAGATTTTAAGGATTTTAAATACTTAACTGAAGAACATAGAAATAATCAATATCTTTGGTTATTAGTGGATTCAAAGTGGGCTAAATTTGAAATTGAAAGAATTACTGCTAGATGGGGCAGAAGCAAAAAGAAAGTATCTTTAAATACAAATCCTTGCATTTTAGCAAATCAGCAAAAGGAAATTTATGAAAAATTATTCCGTCATCAACTATATCAAAACTCCATTTATGTAATTCCATATAACTGTCCATACAGTAAAAGAAATGAAAATGTAAGACAAATTGTTGAAATTCCTTTTATTGAATATGCTTTAAAGGTTCAAGGTAATAAATTCTTTATTGTAAATAAATTTTGGCAAACAGGCTATATGAAATGTCTTAAATCAACAAGCTTAAATAAGAAGTTTTTCTTATCTAAAGAAGATGCTCAAAGAGCTATTGATTATGAAGAAAGAATGAAAAAGTTAAAGAAAGAGAACTAAAAATATGTCAGAATACGGTTCAAAAATTAAAAATATTTTAATTGGAGTAACAGGTTCAATTTCCGCATATAAGGCTAATGATTTAGCATCTGCTTTAAGTCATTCAGGTTATAATGTAAAAGGTGTATTTACTGCCTCTGCTTCTAAAATCACTCAACCAACAACATTTGGTGCTATTACTCATACAAAACCTTATGTTGATGAAAATTGGTTTTCAGATGTAGAAGAAGTATCTCATATTGCGCTTGCAAAATGGGCGGATTTAATTATTGTTTATCCTGCCTCTGCAAATACTATTGCAAAACTTGCAAATGGCTTTTCAGATAATGTTTTAACTTCTACAGTATTAGCTTTTGAAGGTATGAACTTAGGTAAAGTTATTGTTGTTCCTGCTATGAATAATTTTATGTATGAGGCTAAGCCAACTCAAAAGAATTTAGAAACTTTAAAATCTATGGGTTTTGAAATTATAGAGCCAATTGTTGGTAATCTTGCTTGTGGCGATAGTGGTAAAGGACACATTGCCAAAGTTAGTGATGTAGTTAATTTTATCAAGAATTTATAATATTTTGATAAAATTTTAATAAAAATACTATAAAATATTATAGAAAGTGGTGATTTTTTATTGAAAAATCTATTTAAAAGATTAAGGGTTGAAAATAATTTAACTAAAATTGATATATCAAAATATCTTGATGTTAATCGTAATTTTATAACTAAAGTTGAAAATAATAAAGGTCAACCTAGTGTATCACAACTTGAAAAATTAAGTTCTTTATATGGCTATGATATAATTCAAAATAAAAAAGACCGTATCATCAAAAATGCCGATAAAATTAAAGTCACTACTGATGTATTAGATTCTATTTCTAAAATTAAACGTATAGTTTTAAATTTAAGAACTATGGAGGCATTAGATAAAAATGATTGAAATAAAAGGATTAGATATTTTACCTTATTATAAAGAATTACTTAATTCTAAAAAGAATTATTCAGTAATAAATTATAATAATAAAACTTATATTTTAACTAAAGAATACTCTTGCTTTGAAGTTGACGATTTAGAAAAGTTTGAAACAGATTTTAAGAATGATGAATTTTATTCAACAGAGTTTATTAATGAAAAGATTTCTGAACTAGTAACTTCTGAAGACTTATTAGTTTATAATCATCTTTTAAAAAGGTATAAAGCTTACTTTATTCCAAATGAATTAGGCTTAATTTTTGGCTGTCTCGCTGTTAGAGGTAAAGATTGCTATATTACAACTACTCGTGGTAAAAAAGACTTATTAAGTATGTGCTTTATAAAAAATGTTGATCACGAAAATAGAAAAATTCAAGTTTTAAAGCAAGCAGTAAATTCTTTTGAAAAAGAAGAAAAATCAACTTTGAATATGCCTTTACTTGATTATATTTTTAAAACTAATCCTGGTGTAAAAGCAATTATTCATTATCACTCTGACAAAAGTGTTGGCCCAACATTACCATACGCTTTTCCTGGAACTGTAAGAGATAGTATAAGAAATGTTAATACTAATTTTGAAATTGAACATCACGGTCAATTCATTTTAATTCGTTAAAAATAATTTAATTGTATCTTTTAAAGAAATGAGGAAAATTTAAAATGGAAAATACTTATATTTATTCTTATGAATGGGATGACTTAAATAATTCAGTTAAGATATTTAAATTCAAGGTAAAATATATTTTTGATAAATCTATTGCTTACCTAGATAATAGATACGGTAGTGAATGTGAAATGAATTTTAATAAAGTAAGACTTAATAGATTTGTTTGTGGTCAGATGTTATCTTTTTCAAATGATGAAAAAACACTTAAAAAGTTTAAAAATCAATTAATTCGCAAAAGCAAAGATAAGATTAGAAGAGCTGAAAAGCGTCTTAATAATCTCGATAAGAAATATGATGAAAACTATAATTCATTAATTAAAATTATTGATTCTTCGACTGCCGAAATTGAAAATATAACAAAAGCTTAAAGACTATTTAATTATAGTCTTTTTCTTTTGAAGTATAATAAAATAAAAAATAATATAGCATAAAATACTTAAAAGGTTGGTGATTTATAAATGCAATATCCTCATTTTTATTTATACTTTGAAAAAGAAGCTGAAATATCAAATTTTTCATTTGAAAGTAAGTCAGTTCCTGCAACTGTTAAGGCTTATCTAGACTATGATATTTTCAAAGATAAATTTGATAGTATAAATACTTCGATTGAAATATCGAAAGATGATGCTAAAAAGAGAGCTTTTAAAATTCCATTTGATTTTTATGCTTCTGTTTCTGAATATGGTGATCGTAATAGAAACGATGTATCACTTCAAAAGAAAACTCATTATAAACTAGGTCAAAACGAAAAAGCTCAAGAATTAATTGATAAAATGAATTCTTTATTAGAAACAAATGTAGTGTCTTTTACTGATAAAGATTTCAAAACTGAATTATCTAAATTGAATGATTTTTGTCCTTTAAAATTCATTAATTATACAGGTAATAATTATTCTAAAAATAATGGAAAACTACAAGTTGAAACAAAATTTTTCCCTGATAAAAACGAATTTACTCATTCTATTGAAGAAAGAACTGATATAACATTTGATGATTTAGAAATTTCAATTTGGGCAAAAGAGAATCCTGATGGCTTTAAAGTTTGGAGCAATATTTCTAGTGAAGGAGTGCATTACAACGATAAAAACGATTATGATGTTCACAAAAGAACTGAAGCTCAGATTGGTAAAAAAAATGTTCCAGAACTATCAAGCCTTGAAAAAGTTTTTTCTATGATAGAAGAAATTAAAGTTTCTGCTTTAGAAAATAAAGGTTCTAGTTTTTATAAAAAAATTGAACAATTACCTGAAAATTCTATAGCAAATAAAATGATTAAAAACCACGAAAGATTTTCAAAATATGTTGAAGAAAATAAAGATATAGAAATAAATAAAATAAAATCCTTTTATGAAAGTATAAAAGATAGCCTTGAAAAGAATGAAAATAAAGTAGAAAAAGATTCTGATGATACTGTATCTAATAATGATGATGAAAATGATTATGATTATTATAACGATATAGAATATTAAAAGCATAGCGATATGCTTTTTTTATTTGAAACATAAAACTATTGTTTTAAATAATAAATGGAGGAAACAATATGGAAATAAAAACTTTTACATTTAAGAGAAATATAAGAAATGAGTCTTCTAGACTTTTGTTCAATGCAATAGTTAAAACTTTAATTATTCAAGAATATGCTACATTAGGTCGCTCTCTCATAGAAGAAGAAAGAACTGTTTATAACGGCAACCCTGAAGTTAAGGTTGAAAAAAGAAAATGGGAAGAATCTTTTGACGGTAAGAAATGGAATAAGTATGAAGATGCTGTCATTTTTGTTGATGGTAAAGAAATTATTTCAGGTGATCTTTTAAGTAAGGAAAGAGATAAAGATACAGACGTTCTTGAGGTTAATTTAGTAACCTCTTGGAATTAATTAAAAAAGGTAGGAGGAAAGAAAAATGTACGTTTATCTTGTTGAACAAAGAAGAACTGTAGGTAGTTATAAGACAATAGCTGTCACTTATACAGAACAAAATGCATTAGCAATTTTCGAAGAAGTTAAAAAGAACAATGGATTTGGTCAAGGTCGTCCAGAAATTCATAAAGATGGTGATAAGAAAGATCCTAGCATTTTAAAATATGCTAAGGTTGGTGGCTCTCACGATAATACTATTTTAAGAATTCGTATGGATAGGGTGGTGGAATAATGAATTTAACAATTAAATTCACACCTGGATATTACGAATGGCATCTATTATTAAATGATGTATTAGTGTATGTTAATGGTGATAGTTTTGCCGATGAAATGGGTGAATTATCTGAAAGAACAGGCGGAGAATGGCTTTATAGTGATGCTGAAAGTGTTGTATCTAATTTAGTATCATATATTCGTTATGATTTTCTAAAAAATGTTGAATATGGCGATGAAAATGCATCATATTTAACAGATGAAGCAAAATCAATTCTTGAAAGCTTAACAGATAAAGAATGGGATGCTATTGAACAAGAAATTTTAAGAAGCTATTGTACTTGTAATCCATACAATATTTGCAACAGAATTACCAAATTCAATAATGTTGAATTTGAGCCTGTTGGAAATCTTTTAGGTGGAGAACATTTAATTCTTGAAGCAAAAACAAGTGATGTTGCTTACAATAATGGACAAGAATTTAATGAAATACGTTTTAGATTACATATGAAGGTTAGACACGCATACGCTAATGTTTATAGAATTATTGGTGATTATGAAACTTTATATATGTTAGTTAAAACAGGTGATAAAACAAATCCAAAAATTTTATTCTATCCTTGTAATATTACTAATTTAAAATCTTGTAAATTCAAGCCTTGTTCTGCATATCAAAAGAAGTATAGTTATTCAAATTAAAGCACTTATTTTTAAGTGCTTTTTTATTTTAAACACCTAATATAATAGTAAAACTATTATAGAAAGAGAGTATTTAAAATGAAGTATCCTGATTATAAAACTTATGAAAAGCAATACAAGAGATTTTTCAAAAAGGGCGTTAATTATCTTTTAGAAAAAACTGATATTAAAAAGACTGATAGATGTATAGATATTTGTGGTGGTGGTGGGCGTTTAACTGTTGAACTTACCAAGTTATCTGATAATGTAACATATTTAGATCAAGAAAAAGATATGATACCACCATTCTTAAAAGATTTAGGCGTTGAAGTTATCAATAGTAGTGTTCAAGGCTTTTTAACTCATTATAATGGGCCAAAGTTTGATAAGGCTTTTTGCGAACAAGCAATCAATTATTGGTTTAATTATATTTCACCTATGAAGTTAGCAGAATTATTTAATCCTGGTGGAGTATTTGTTTTTAATACATTTTCTCAAAAACCATCAGCTAAGCCTACGGTTAGAGAAGAAGATGTAGATGGCTTACATTATGTAGAAGTTAACACATTAGTTAATGACTCTAAAGTTAATCACGTTCAATTTTGTGAAGGAATGGAACCACATTTCACAGTGTTTGATTGGATTCCAGAGGCAACTTTTAGAGAAAGATTAGACCCTTATTTTGATATCGAACTTTATGATAATGGTAAGAGTGTTATTTACGTATGTCATAAAAAGTAAATTTAATCAAAACATAATAAAAATGGTTTTTATAAACTAAAATAGACAAAAAATTAATGGAGGAAATAAAATGAATGTTTATTTATTAAAAAGATCAACTCAAACTTTAACTAAGGTTACTTGGGCTACATTAGTTGCTTTAGGGTATAGTAAGGTAGGTTACACAACTTCTTTATCAACAAATCGCTATTATAGAGATTACGGCACTGCTTATGTTGATGCTGAAAAGGGATTATTTACAGCTCGTAATGTTGATAGAAGACTTGTTACCACTCACGGTATTCCTATGATTGTCAATTCTTTGGAACCTAAGGATTTTGTTACGTTACATTCTCCTTTAAATTATAGCAAGGAAGCTGAAACAGTATTTGTTACAGCAGAAGCAAATTTAAGAGAAGATTTTGATTGGCTAACTGGAACTACTGAAGGTCTTGAACTAATCAAGAAGACTTTCCCTGCAAATCGTTATGGAGTAGAAGTTTTCGTAAAGGGTTGGAATAGAGAATATAATTATATGTCTGAAGAAGATTTGAAGTTAAATGACTTTGTTCAGGTAACTACATCAAATTCTGATCATAAATATGGTATGGTTACTAATACATACGGTTTAATTTATAACGATGTATTAAATGAAGCTGGCTTCTATAGTTTCAATAGATCTTCTAGCTTAATGCAAACTGCAATTAAGTATGACATTGATTATTACAATTTAAAGAAGTCTTTCTATGACCACGATTTTGATTATCCATATGTTGAAAAGGATGATTTAAAGATTTATCGTGTTTTCCCTGTTACAGTTAACGGTGAAAAGTGGGTTATCTATAATGATGTAAATGCTTTTAACAAGAAGATTGCTGAATTAAAGTTAGCATACGTTACTAAGGATGATGAATTCAAGGAAATCTTAATGCATTTCTTATATCATAATTATGAAGATGGTAGAAGAGGCTTTAATGATGAAAAGGAATTCATTACTTATGGATTAACTGAGTATTATAGATTAGGTAATCCTGATACAGCTAATGCTACTGCAATTGTTATTAGTTTCTAAATATTAAAGCAACCTTTAATGGTTGCTTTTTTATTTGCTCTAATTCGTTTTTTTAAAACATAATTGAAGTAGATTAAAGGAGTTGATATTTATGAAAAAAACAGCCGATTTTAGCGTTTGTTTCACCGACTTTATCAAATTATCAGAAAGAGATACAAAAGGCAAAAATGCCCTAATTAAATGCACAACAACTTATAATTTGACTGATAGACGAGTAGAAACAATACTAGAACTTTCTCAAAAACAAATTAAAGACTTTATTCCTAAATTAGATAAACTTGAAGCTAGTTTTACTTCTAGTGGTTATGGAACAGAACAACATTATTTAAATAAGAATTTATCTGATTATCCACCTGCTTATTCTATTATAGAAAAAATGAATTCTATATTAGCTTATAAAACAATTGAAGTTGGAAAACGTGAACCATTAGAAATACTAAAAGAAATAAATACTAAAAATAAAGGCAAATTAACTTCTATGTCTTATATGTTAGAAACAAAAGAAGATATTTATTCTTCTCATAGAAATACTTATGTAACAACAAATTTCTATCCTGATAGAGCTGAAGATAAACAATATTCATTTGTTATTACAAAATATGTTACTGTTCCTTTAAATGATGAAGTAACTGCCAAATTCAAAATGAAAGAAACAGATAATAAAACCACTCTTGAAATTAATAGATGGATTTATGATAAAAAACAATATAGACCTGAATATGTAGATAATCAAGAATTAAAAGAAATTTTAACTACTGGTTCACTTGCAGTTATCAAAGTTTATTTAGAAGGTGTTGTTGATGATTATAACAAATTAGAAAGTAAAGAAAAACAAGCAGAATATCTTTCTGGTTTAGATGAAAAATATATCAACAAAATGAAATTAGAATTTGAATATGCAGATAGTAGAGTTCTTCAAGACAAATTAAAATGCGTTGAAAAGATAAATAATCTTTATGTAGATTTAATGGAAAAAGAAGATAAAATTGAAAAAGAAAATGATAACTATGATTATGGTGAAACTAGCGAAAACTAAAAAATATTATATTTTTCGCTAATATTTTATTAAAAATACTATAAAATATTATCATTTTACAATAAGGAGATATAAAAATGAATTATTATATGGTTACAAAAACACGTGAAATTAAAATAGAAAAAGTTGAACTATTAAACGACCATTATCAAAATAAAAATGAGAATGGTCAGATATATGATGAATATTCTTTAGAAATAAATCCTACTCCTGATAAAAAGAAAACTTACATTCAAAGTGGTTATAGTATCATCTTAACTAAAAACATTTATTACTATCTTAAAAGAATTCAAAATGATGAAGCTAAGTTTTATAAATACTTAATGTCAAAAGAAAAAGATTTAAGAAAAGTTAAATTCAAAGATGATAACTGGAGTAATACTAAGTTTTCTATCATTTCTAAAGAATAAAAACTTTATGATAGTATTTAAATACTATCGTCTTCTTTAATTACACCCTCATACTCTTATCACGAAAAGCCCTAGGCTTTTCTTTTTTATTTATATATCAAATGACCTTTATTTTCT
>Ga0247610_10004788_pt1 | contig 14378 bp, 12 predicted proteins | sample 174DNAGHGhighgp2_FD_193483 | JGI IMG/M metagenome (GOLD analysis project Ga0247610, IMG submission 193483) | Sheep rumen microbial communities from Palmerston North, Manawatu-Wanganui, New Zealand - 1742 DNA GHGhigh gp2 | ecosystem: Host-associated > Mammals > Digestive system > Stomach > Rumen... | reverse complement strand
TGTTACTGAGCCTGTCCCATCTTGCCTTCGATGATGGTAAAGCGGATGCTGTCCGGGTCACCACGACTGACACCATGAGGATAGACGGGCTCGTACTCGAAGCAGAACTCCACCTTGCCTTCGTCCGAGAGCTTCTTCATCTCCTTCAATACAGGATCGAGAACATCGCGATGGAAAGCTCCGTACTTGACATAACGGTTCTCGATGATGCGCTTGTGGTCCTTGCTGAAGGTAAGCACGCCGAAGAACTCCTTCAGGTCGATGTAGTTGACGGTGCAAGAGCCGATCTTGCGCCAAGCACTCAAATAGATATAGAGTCGAGGTGTGCGAGGACTGCGGCAAAGCTGGGTAATGCCCTTCAAGTGACGGGTGTAGCCCTTGCGGAGGTTCAGAATCTCGCGAGCACTCTCGTCCACCATCGAAATCTTGATGACACCCTTCCTTCGCTGCCCACCCTTGTAAGCGACCTTCTCGCCAGCCGCATTTATCTCCGCTTTCGGAAACTCAATCTTGTGAAAAATGTTCTGGCTGACATTATATTCTATACGCTCGTACTCGTCGTATCGCTTGTAGGACATGTTCACATTCAACAGGGTATTGCACGCAACCTCCAGCTCGTCGTACTTCTTCGGACTGATGCCCAAGTCGCGAAGAGGAATCTCGAAGTTAAGCAAATTGCCCGATAAATCCTCAGGCTTGAACAGGAACGACGATTCGCCCACGCTGAGTTGCTCGCGAATGCGATTCTGCAACTGAGCGATGATGGCAATCATCAAGTTGGTCTGAACCAACGAGAAGTTGCCGCGTATCTGCGTATAACTCACCGGATTAAGGATGAAATCCAGATCGCGGTTGTTCGCTATCGTCTGCACAAGCTCGTTCTTACTGCTGACGATAGCAGGTCCCTTTTTCTTGGTCATTTCGTCTAAATCTTCATTTTCTGCTGCAAAATTAAACGATTTCATCGAAACAAACAAATTTTTTCGAAAGAAAATCACTTAAAAAGACATTTTCACACATTAAAAGTGTTCCAAACTCTCGCACTTCGTCATTCTACTATTCTCGCACCTCACTCTTTCATTACTTTATCACCAACATATTCTCTAGTTTCGTAACTGAACCTTCCAAATGTCTTGCACCAAGGTCAACCATAACATATCACAAGTCTTTTCATTATCTTCTTAACCTCAAAATATCAAAGAATCACACTTGAATATTCCTTCATATAGTACCTGAATGTCCAGTCCGTGACCACAAAGCTGTTTACAAGTTAATGACCGAAGTGTCTCGACCACCAAAACCAACATGTCTCTTGCAGTACGACCTTAGTGTATCGCCCATCATTACCTGAATCAGCAAAAGTCCTTCACCAAGCACTTCTCGAGAACATTACCAGCATTTTCACACAACATAACACGCAATCTTCAGAATCTTAACACGCTATAATCCAGAACGTAACACTATACAATCCAGAACGTCACACTATAAAATCCAAAACGTCACACTATAAAATCCAAAACGTCACACTATAAAATCCAGAACGTGACACTATACAATCCGAAACGTAACACTATATAATCCAGAACATAACTCGCCATGATCCAGAACGTAATACGCCACATTCGACAACCCAACTGACAGTCTTCCCAAATCACCCATTTTATTTCCTGCAACCTAACATTAACGTCTCTGCAACCTCTTTGGTCCTCCAATCAAGCAAATACATAAATCATTATAGCGCAATATGATACATTCTGTGAAGTGAAATTATATTCTCTGAAAGATATCATACCTTTTCCTGGATCATAACGTTCCAACCGTCAACTACAGGCATACTCCACAAAGCTGGACTCTACTCTTAGAGGGTAAACATAATTACCCCAAAAACACTTTCCAGCTCAGAAACACTCATGTCTATTTCAGTATCAATCAATTACTTAAAGACGTACACCAACCAATTAAGCTCAGAATGGCTATCTCCCCATAAAGCGAAAATAAAGCATAACAGGAAGGGCGTATCCTAACATAAGTCTTTGAAATAAGAATCATTAAGAGTACCCTCAACTCAGGTTCCGAAGAAAACGCACCTATGCCCTACCCTACCCTTCTGAAACAAGAACGAATCAAAAAAAGCTCTCTTTGAATAGCTTCTTCGAAGATATTCAAAGTATAATGCGCGCAAAAATGCTAAATCTTCCCAAAATTCGCACCAATACTTCACGAACGCCACATTAATACTTCCTGGTTTTCGCACCATATCTTCCATAAGTTCGCACCAATCACCTCATACATGTCTGAAAAACAACAAGTTACACTTCTGCATAATCAATATAAGTAAATAATTTGATATGAGATATTTCTTTAAAAGATTAGTCCTTATTAATATTGAATATCTTATTATTGTATATAGAATGCCATAACCTATTGATTCTTAATGCGATACTTGTTGCTTTGTGCGAACTACGGGAACACTAGGTGCGAATTTTCGGAACATCCTGTGCTAACTTTGGTGACATTTGGTGCGAACTTTCAGAACATATAGTTCATTCTTTTCCTTTATTATTATATACATAATTATTAAAATCTCGTAAATATTTATATCCTCAAGTTTCTATGTATCTAAATATTCACATATTCAAGTGTTCCTGTATTTATGAATAATTATATCTAAATACCTACATATTTAAATGCATGTATCTCTCAATATTTGACTATCCGTATTTTTGAATATTCCCTTATATTTGAATGCTTGAATATGTTTGTCTTTCTTCATATAGTTATTTATAATGAGTAGTTTTATTTGTAAATATCGCATTTTTGCTTAATTGTTTTTAAGTTTGTGAATACCAAAATATGTAAATATTCGAAAATATTTGGGTATTTTCTTGCAAGAATACAAATATTCCCCTATCTTTGCATCTGAAAGTATAACAAATTGAAGTGAAAGATATGTCACAAGTTATTTCTCTTTTTGTTGATAAAGGCGGTTGTGCGAAGACTACGACCTGTGTAAATCTTGGCTTTGCACTGTGGTTGCTTGGCAAGAAGGTCTTGCTGATTGATACTGATCCACAGTGCAATTTGACTGATACTGTCGACAAAACTGTTCATTTAGAGGCAGATAGCACCATCTACGAATGGCTTCACGATGCTCAGCCAGGCGAATCTCTTCCGCTGCCTATTTATACGCGATATGACGGACTAGATTATGTTCCAGGCAGTCATAGCATGAGCAATATTAATGCTGAATTGCAGTTGATGTACAATCGTGAACATCGTCTGGCCGATTTTCTGAACATGGTTGACCCTGAAACAGGTGTGAAAATCCGTGATATGTACGACTATGTCTTCATAGATTGTGCACCTGGAGGCGAGACGCTGATGAACACTAACGCATTGGTAGCCAGCGACTTCGTGATAGTTCCGACTGAAGCTGGCATTTACAGTTTGCAGGGGCTTCCTCGCATGCTCGATTATATTAATAAGGTACGGACAAAGTTAAACAGCCAGGTTTCAATTATGGGCTATCTTTTGGTTCGTTGGAATAAGAATCGTAGCATCAGTCGCGAAGTGAAGGAGTTCTACAGTAACGAGGATGAGGTGAAGGCTCCGCTGTTCCCAGTCAGTGTTCGCGAATGCGTACGTTGCCCAGAATCAGTAGCTTACGAGATGTCCCTCTTCGAGTATTCAAGCAGTAGTCCTGTTGCTGACGACTATATGCGGGTTGCTGAATATATGATTGGACGCAAGGTCCGTCCTAAATCGTGGACGCCTGCTAAATGGGGACAGATCGCTAACGCAGCTTATAATCGCTTCATAAAAGAACGGAGTATGTAAATATTTGAATATGCAAACATTTGGCTATTTGAATGTTTATGTATTTGAATGTTTGAAAGAATAAAGTTAATAATACCATAAAATACAGGAGAAAAAGATTATGGCAATCAAGAAAAAATCGCTGAACATCAGTAGGGTAGCAGAAGAGGCAACACGTAACTATGTGGCCCCCAAACCCTTAGCATCCAACGAGGCAGTCAGAACTCAGATTGTTCAAGAGACTCCGGCACCAAAGCCGATGCGTCGAGTCTGCACCATTCAGAAGGTTGGCGGCTTCACTTTCTTTACTGGAGAGAGTGACCGTAACGCATTGGATTACATTGCTTTCCGCCAGAAATTGGAAAAGCAAAACATTGTCCGGGCAGCTCTCCATCAGTTCCTCAAGCTCCATTACAGGGAAGGCCAGGGCCTTGATGCAGAGTCGATGCGCATCATCGAACAATACGAGGACAGCGTCTATCAGTGGGTATAGGTCTCCAGGTAGGGTAGGGGAGCTGGGACTGTGTCCTGAGCGAGCAATTTCTCAAAAATGATGCTTTCGAGGCCCCCAATAAGGTGGCTTAGTGATAGATTTCAAAAATGTTGTAAAGATTTTTGTTGTCGTTTTGCTCCCAATAGTGGTGCGAATATATGCCACATTTAGTCTATTTATCGATAGATTGTGAAAGACTTTGTTGTCGTGACTTTTCCTGAAATCCGGATTTCCTTACCGATAGGGTAGGGTGGATTCATGACTTTTTGCAGTTTTAGAAAGCACATTTTGTGGCTGAGTTGCCAGTAAAAGTTCCTAAAGTTCGCACCAGGGCGGTTAGAAGTCCATTAAGGTGCGAACTTTGGGAACAAAATCGACTTTATTGGGTTCGTTTTATGCTATTTCGTGTTGTTGGTGCGGACTTTGTGAACATTCTAACCCATTTTTCATGTCTATGAGACTCAAAGTCCTTTTCCAGAAAGAAGTTCTTCCTCATTTTCGCACCTCAGTTTTGAAAATGTACCTAAAGTCCGCACCAAGCATCTTAATATATGTATTCTGGTAAAACGGAATAGGGTAGCGAGCTTTCAAACGTGGTGCGGACTTTGGGAAGATATTTTGTGGAAGGGAGATTGTAGAAGAGAAAGAAATCCTTCTCTCTAATGACCATTTTCTCTTTGGAGTTCAGATGCAAGCGAGAGGGCAAACGTCCCGTGTGATGTTGGCGATTTTATAGTGTGACGTTGGCAAACTTAAAGTGTGACGATTACGTTTTAACTGTGTGTCGTTTGGAACTATACAATTACTTTTTGTAAAAGTACTCTGCACTCTAACTTTCAGGTCATAATCGATTGAACCCCAGCGATTAACAGAGTGTAGAGACTCTGCATCACTCTACACCCACTCTACACCACTATATTCGTCTGATTATCAAGGTATTAAATGATGTTGGTGTAGAGTGTAGAGTGTTTTCGAAAAACTTTCTGGAAACACTCGTCACTCATCAAAGTCGTTGAAAATGATGAAGTAATACCCTGACGAGTATATGATGAGCCGTAAAGTACTCATCAGGTTGTATTTTATTGATATTCTTCGTGTTAAGTGCCAAACCTGACGAGTGACGAGTGTTTTTGTAAATTTGTTTTGTAATTCGCTACTTACTCCTAGTTTTGTTGACATTTTCCTAAAAAAGATGACAATCGTTTTTGCCATTGAAAGAAAAAACGTAAATTTGTAGGCATAAAAGGTATTCAGATGTCAAAACTGACCACAGAAGAATTCATTGCTAGAGCCAAAGCCGTTCATGGGGATAAGTACGACTATTCTAAGGTGGTGTATGTAAAAAGTAAAGAAAAAGTCACTATCATTTGCCCTGAACATGGAGAGTTTTTGCAGACTCCCCAAAAGCATTTGTATGGTCAGGGATGTCCTAAATGTGGTTTAAAGATATTTGCAAATAGTCGTATTATATGGACAAAAGAAAAGTGTTTAGAAGTGGCTCAAAAGTGTCATTCCCAAAGCGAATTAAGGGAAAAGTTTACATCTGCATACCAAGCAGCAAGCAGAAAAGGTTGGTTAAAAGAATATACATGGTTTGATGTGTTATGGGAACCCAAGTGGGATAGAGACACTTGTTACAATGAGGCAAAGAAATATGATTCACGAGGTAGCTTTAAGAAGGGATGCCCATACGGGTATAGTTCTGCTCGCAAATGTGGTTGGCTAGATGATTACGTATGGTTTAATCCTGTAAGGGAGCAGGTGCCTGTTGGATATTGGACTTATGAACGATGTTTCGAAGAGGCAAAAAAATATAGGAGCCTTAAAGAATTTGAAGAGAATGCAAACGGTGCACGTCAATATGCTGCAAAGATGGGTTGGATAAAAGACTATGTATGGTTTGAAAAACCATTTAGGTGGACAAAGGAACTATGTGAAAAAGAGGCCAAGAAGTTCACCACTAGACAAGAGTTTTATACAATCAGCAAAAATGCCTATGTTGCAGCCGTCAAGCATGGATGGTTAGACAGTTTTACTTGGTTATCATACATAGTACAACCTAATGGCTATTGGACTAAGGAAAGATGTGAAGAAGAGGCTCGCAAATATTCTTCAAAAAAGGAATTTTTGGAAGGGTGTCCTGCTGCTCATGCGGCAGCTGCAAAACGAGGTTGGTTAGACGATTTTGATTGGCTGATAGACCAAAGAATAGATATTATAAAGGGCAAAATTGATAGTGTTTATGTTTACATTTTCGAAGAAACAAGGGCAGCCTATGTGGGAAGAACTCTGATAAGGAGACAGAACAAACGTGATAAAGAACACATATTCAACCAAGAAAATGACAGAGTAGCTCTTTATGCGAAGAGGCATAATATACCAGTTCCTCCAATGACAATTATTGAATCTAATCTTACTTTGAAAGAAGGACTTGAAAGGGAAGATTATTGGCGACAATGGTACGAGCAACAGGGGTATGCCATGCTCAATAAAGGAGCAACGGGCATAGGTAAAGGTTCGCTTGGAGCTATCAATAACGGGAAGTGGAATAGAAATGCGTGTTATAAAGAGGCTCTAAAGTATAAGTCATGTAGCGAATTTGAAAAAGCGAATGGTAGTGCATATGCTGCCGCAAGACGAAACGACTGGATAAAAGATTATGTATGGTTTGAAGTTCTTTGGGAACCGAAGTGGGATAAAAACTCATGTTATCAAGAAGCAAAAAAGTATAAAACGCTTGGAGAGTTTCAGAAAGGTTCTCCATCTGCATATAATATAGCACAAAGGCGTAAATGGATAGAAGATTACGGTTGGCTGGATTCTCGAATAAAATACCCCAGAGGACATTGGAATGATTATGACAGATGTTATCAAGAAGCAAAACGATATGTAAGTAGGATAGATTTTCAAAATGGAAATAAAAGTGCTTACGTTAGTGCAAGAAAACATGGTTGGCTTGATGATTTCACATGGTTTAAAGTAAAAGCCAAGAACAAATATTGGAATAGGAGAACATGTTATGAGGAAGCAAAGAAATATAAAACCATTACTGAGTTTGCAAGAAAAGCTGTAAGAGCATATGAATTATCCAGGATTAATGGATGGATAAAAGATTACATTTGGTTTGAAAAACCATTCAGATGGACAAGAGAGCTATGTGAGAGGGAAGCAAGAAAATATAAGAAGAGAAGCCATTTGAAAGCAAACTGCCCAGGCGCTTATACAAAAGCGAAAGAGAATGGGTGGTTAGATGATTATACATGGTTTGATGAGAAGCCAAGGCTTAATTATTGGAACAAAGAAACATGTTACGAGGAAGCAAAGAATTATAAAACCATTACTGAGTTTCAAAAAGGTTCTGTTGGAGCTTATCAAAAAGCTTTGAAGAATGGTTGGCTTGTCGATTATACATGGATGAAACAGCATAAACGTTCATGGTCTTATGAAGCATGCAAACTAGAAGCAAGTAAATATGAAAGAAGAACCCAGTTTAAGAAAGCAGTTCCAGGAGCATATAAAAAAGCTAGAGAAAATGGTTGGCTTGATGAGTTCTTCCCTATATAAAATACTAACATATTATGGAATCAACGATTTTCTTTGGAAATGGCGTCAATCTTCTGGGTAAAGAGGGGAAGTCATGGGATAGCATTTTAAGACAAATATCCCAAAGGCAGGTATTGCCACCAATTGAGAGCAATACTTTAAAATATGAATATATCATTTTACCAAAAGACAGATATACAGAAGTTTATAATGGTTTTGAGATAACTGTAAACGGTATACTAGAACCACCAGAATTAATCGAAACAGAAGATTTCATTAAAGAAGAATTAGCAAAAGAATTATCGAGAAACAAAGCGTCATACTTTTACAACAAACTTGCTGACCTAAAAGCTGATAATTATATTACCACAAATTATGAGTCATTTCTTATTATTCCATTTAAGGAACTTGGTTATAAAGAAGAAGAGTCAGAAGGTATTATACACAAATTAAAGCCACATTACACATTCTCTCAAAATAACCATATAATACGTTTCTGGAATATTCACGGCAATATAGAACTTGAAAAAACGATTATGTTAGGTTTATATGATTATAGCCAATATGTAATAGTAATTAGTAAAGTAATAAGGGCCATAGAAAAAGGGGACTCCGATGTTGACAAATCGTCGTGGCCGTATGTTATGTTGAATACAGATGTTTACATTTTGGGGTTTGGATTGGGCTATGAAGAAACAGACCTGTGGTATTTTCTTACGTGTCGAAAACGACTTCTCCGCAAAGAAATAATACACAGGAATAAAATTGTGTTTTATGCAATAATGGACAGTAGTTTTGATATGGGCAAAGTGAAATTATTAGAGGCTTTAAGTGTTGATGTCGTAGCTGTTGATTTTGATTGGAGTGAGAATGCTTACGAAAAAGCATATGAAGACATCTATAAAAGAATTCAAAAACATATTTCGGAAGCATAAGAAAAAAAAGAATCAACAAATATTTGTGGGGCGTGGTAAGATTCACTTTTCTCCTTCAACTTTTTGTAACTTGACCTCGGTCGAGCTACTTTTCGTTCGAAAAAGCTCAAATAAATTTGGCTTTTTGCTCACTTATTCGTAACTTTGAGATAAATCTCGAAGGTACTCCCGCTCGAAAAAGCTCAAATAAATTTGGCTTTTTGCTCACTTATTCGTACCTTTGCAGAGTCTTCAAACAAGAATCTTTTAACATGAAAAAGAAAATGAATAAAGTGTTTTTATGCCTTATGGCTATGATGGGTGTGCTGACGGCTTCGGCTCAGGATGCTGTTCTGCCGCTCATTCAGAATGTAAAGGCTTACGAGAGTGTGTCGCTGAATGGCGAATGGAACTATATTGTCGACGTGCAGGAGGAGGGCTACTACGACTATCGCATGAACCCAACGCGTTGGGGCTTCTTCCAAAACGCAAAGCCGCAAAGGCCAGAAGACCTCATCGAGTACGACTTCGACAAGTCGCCAACCATGCAGATTCCTTCTGACTGGAATACGCAGGACGAACGCCTGTTCTTCTACGAGGGAACGGTCTGGTTCTACAAACAATTCAAAATTCAACATTCAAGTTCAGATAAGGTGTTGCTCTACTTTGGTGCTGTGAATTATGATGCCCATGTGTATGTGAACGGGCAACATGTGGGGCATCACATAGGCGGTTTCACGCCCTTCAACTACGATGTTACCGACTTGCTGAAAGAGGGCGAGAACAACGTCATCGTGAAGGTGGACAACAAGCGCCACGCAGAGGATGTGCCTACACAGATTTTCGACTGGTGGAACTATGGCGGCATCACTCGCGACGTGAAACTGGTGAAAGTGCCTGCACTCTATTTGGAGGACTATAGCCTCCAGTTGGAAAAGGCGAAAGGGGTAAAAGGTGAAAAGCAGAAGACTATCAGTTTCTCGGCCAAGTTGAGCAAGAAGGAAGCCGGCCACAAAATCACCGTCTCGATCCCTGAACTGAAACTCGAGAAGACCTTCACGACCGATGCAGAGGGCAAAGTCTCAGGTGTCAAGTTCCAGGTTTCAAGTTCCAAGTTGAAGCTTTGGAGCCCTGAGAATCCCAAACTCTATGAGGTGCGCTTCTCTGTTGATGCAGCCACAATTACCGACCAGATCGGCTTCCGAACCATTGAGACGAAGGGCAAGCAGATTCTGCTCAACGGTCAGCCTATCTTCCTGAGAGGTATCTCCATCCATAACGAGAAGCCTAATGGAGGTGGTCGTGCCAACTCGGCCGAGGATGCACGCACTTTGCTCTCGTGGGCTCAGGAACTTGGCTGCAACTTCGTCCGTCTGGCACACTATCCCCATCACGAAGAGATGGTTCGCGAGGCAGAGAAGATGGGCATCCTGGTATGGTCGGAGATTCCCGTCTATTGGACCATCGCATGGAAGAACCCCAAAACCTTCGAGAACGCCAAGCAGCAGTTGACAGACATGATACTCCGCGACCACAATCGCGCCAATGTCATCATCTGGAGCATTGCCAACGAGACACCTCACTCTCCCGAACGTGACGATTTCCTGGGTCGTCTTGCCCAATATGCGCGCAGCATGGACTCCACACGTCTCATTTCCATGGCAATGGGGGTGACAGGCGCGTCAAACTACGTGAACCGTCTCAACGACAACATGAACAAGTTCGTGGACGTGGTGAGCTTCAACCAATACATAGGTTGGTATCGTGATGTGAATGATGCGCCCAAGATGAAGTGGGAGATTCCTTACGACAAGCCCGTCATCATCAGTGAGTTTGGCGGAGGAGCAAGGTACGGCTATCACGGCGAGAAGAACCAGAGATGGACAGAGGAGTTCCAGGAGAACCTCTATCGCGAGAACATAGCCATGCTCGACAAGATAGAAGGCCTTTCCGGCACAACGCCTTGGATTCTTAAGGATTTCCGTTCCCCACGTCGTGTATTACCAGGCATTCAGGACTACTACAACAGGAAGGGGCTTTTCAGCGACAAAGGCGAGAAGAAGAAAGCCTTCTACGTCTTGCAAGAGTGGTATAGACAAAAAGCATCGCAAGCCTCACATTAAAGTCGTAAACAGATGGACGGCCATCTGTCTATTTCACCTCTGGTGGATTGGGCAGAATGTTTGGCAGATGGTTTTCCCCTCCTCTTTTTCGGCAAACTGCAAATCCAAGCTCGCAGGAAGGACGAGGTGGCGGCATCCAAGCAACAATGAAAGGAGTACCTGATATATAAATAAAGTAACGGCAAGGGCAAGACAAATCCCTTATGTTTGAATGTGAAAGGATAAAGGCAATGAGAGACTTTGCGGCGATAGATTTTGAGACGGCCAATAATGAACGGAGTTCGGTTTGCTCGGTGGGTGTCGTTATCGTCAGGAATGGCGAGATTGTCGATTCGTTCTATTCCCTCATTCAGCCTGAGCCGAACTACTACAATTATTGGTGTAGGCGAGTTCATGGGTTGGGGCACGAAGACACAGACAATGCTCCCATCTTTCCGGATGTCTGGGCTGAGATAGAACCTTTGATTGAGGGTTTGCCTTTGGTGGCTCACAACCGACCTTTCGACGAGAGTTGCCTCAAAGCTGTGTTTCGTGTCTATCGGATGGACTATCCTGACTATGAGTTCCTCGATACACTTTGTGTCTCTCGAAGAGTGTTTCCTTTTTTGCCCAACCATCAGCTTCAGACAGTTGCAGAGGCTTGCGGATTCTGCATGAAGAACCACCATCATGCTCTTGCCGATGCTGAAGCCTGTGCCTGGATTGCGAGGGAGATACTGTAACTTTTTATTTCACATTTCCTCTTTCCTTTAATTATAAATCGCGAGAATTTTATACCTTTGTAGACGAAAACAATAATTACTTGAAACCATGAAGAAACTTGTACTACTTTTGACGATGTTGTGCTTCGGTTTTGGAATGCGGGCACAGAGAATGAATGTCATCTTTGAAACGGATATGGGCAATGATGTGGACGATGCTCTCGCCATAGACATGCTCTATAAATACAACAAGCAGAAACGCATCAATTTGATGGCTGTCATGCTGAACAAGGAGGGCGAGTTCCCGCCAAAGTACATCGACTTGCTAAACACATGGTATGGGCAGAAGCGAATCCCTATCGGAGTCAGCCCTCGAGCAGACCAGAGTCTGGTAGCAGGGACAAACTATACCCAAGTTGTTTGCGAAAAACTCGACGAGAAAGGCAAACCGCTCTACAAGCGAAGCATCAAAGACTATAGTAAGCTCCTATCTGCCGTAAAACTCTATCGCAAACTTTTGGCAAAGGCAGAAGATGCTTCGGTAACGATTGTCTCGGTTGGCTTCAGCACAAACCTTGCATTGCTCCTCGATACAAAGGCTGACGAATACTCTCCTCTGACGGGCAAGGAACTTGTTGCGCAAAAGGTGAAACGACTGGTCACGATGGCCGGGCACATCGAGAACCCGAAGTATGCCGAATATAATGTTGTGAACGATGTTGCAGCTTGTCAGCGTGTTTTCAACGAATGGCCGACGCCCATCTATATGTCGCCTTTTGAGTTGGGCCTTCAAGTGCGTTATCCTGCGCAAAGCATCGAGAACGATTTTACCTGGACAAAGCACCATCCCATTGTAGATTCGTATAAAGTCTATCTAAAGAAGATAGAGGACCGGCCAACGTGGGACCTCACAGCAGTCCTCTATGCTATTGATCCGCAACAGTTCTTCAACATTTCGCCGGCAGGTAAAATCGTTGTGACAGACGAAGGCTATACCCACTACAAACAGGATGCAGCAGGCAAGCACTTCTATCTTTTCATCACGCCCGAACAGGCAAAGGCCATCCTCGAGTATTTCGTGACGATGGTGACAGCAAAAAGATAAGGTTATTGCTTCTTTGAAAGACGTGCGAACTCGGCTTTGGCTTTGTCGAGTTGCTTCATAAAGTCCTTATTGTTGATCAAAGCGGGGAGGACGAGTGCACCAACCATCTGACCGGCTTTGACGTCACTATAGTGATGGAAGCCCACAATCCAACGGCTCTCCCCAAAATCGAGGCCACGCTTGTAGAGTTGATTCTGCCGTTCTGGATTTATGCAGGCCAGTACCATCGATACTGCAACACCAGTTGCGCTGTGTCCTGAAACATAACTCCCGTTGTGGCGAAGGTGCTCTTCGGCTTCTGGAACGGGTGTCGGCTCGTTGTAAAGAGCATATGGACGAGTGCGCATATAGAGGTTCTTCGTACAGCGTGTAGCATAACTTCCTGCATCCTCCTTCATTGTGGCGATGAGTTTATAGATTTCAGGAGTCTCTTCTTTTGAAAGTTTCATGCCGAATGCTTCCGAGAAGACCTCCAGGATGTTGTCTGTCGAAGTGTTGGCATCCTTGACGGCTTGCTTGCCACGTTCAGTGTTGCGAAGCGTCTTGCCGTATTGATACATGTGGAAATCTTGCTCGAAAAGGAGTGAACCAAATGCTGGTGGAGGTCCGATGAAAGTGGTGTCGAGTGGAGCTTCCTCTTTAGTCAGGTAGTGGTTCGACTGTGCGTAGCTGATGATTGCAGCGAACAAAAATGCAAAGATACAGATGCTTTTTTTCATAATTAATAGTTGTTTTGAATCGTTTTAGTGCCTGCAAAGTTACAATTAAGTGATCGAAATGCAAAGAAAAACAGAAAATTCTTTGGTTTTTCTATTGCTAATCCGTAACTTTGTGGACGTAAATGCATATTTATTAACCACCTAAACTCTAAGTACTATGACTTACAAAATTATTGACATTGAGGGCGTAGGCGAAGTTTATGCTCCAAAACTCATCGAGGCTGGCATCGTGACAGTTGACGCTTTGCTGAAGAAGTGTGCTGCTCCTAAGGGCCGTGCTGCTCTGGCTGAGGAAACTGGTATCAGCGAAAAACTTATTCTGAAGTGGACAAACCATGCCGACCTGTTCCGCATCAAGGGCGTTGGCCCACAATTCGCCGAGTTGCTCGAAGCTGCTGGTGTTGATACCGTTAAGGAGTTCCGTCATCGTGTAGCGGAAAACCTCTTCGAGAAGATTAAGGAGACGAACGAAGCAAAGCACCTTGTTCGCCGCATTCCTTCTGTGAAGGAGCTTACCAAGATGATCGCTCTTGCCAAGGAACTCAAGCCCGTGATGACTTATTAAGTAATTGTTTTTGTGAACAAAAAGAAGATGCCCGCCATTTCGCGGGCATCTTTGTTATTGTTTCATTGCCTTGAACTCGTCTGTTGTGAGTGCAGACATTTTCATCGTTTCCTTGTCTATCTTAATGTAGCCTTCTTCTAAAGGACTGTCGAAGCCAAGGTTTTGCTTTGTCTTTTGGCTGATGGGAACATACCAGAAGAGGCTTGTTTCTTGGGCCACGGTGTACTTCTCCAGATTGCTGTCGCCTGCGACGTTAATGTATTTCACGTTTTCGTCGAGGGGTGAACATGAAGAAACTCGGAAATGGCATTCCTCGCCTTTTGCCATCGGAAGAATGGCTTCCTGTTTTGGCAAGATGAACCACATCAGTCCTCTGTCCATATCGGTTATCAACATCTC
>Ga0247610_10004785_pt1 | contig 14382 bp, 8 predicted proteins | sample 174DNAGHGhighgp2_FD_193483 | JGI IMG/M metagenome (GOLD analysis project Ga0247610, IMG submission 193483) | Sheep rumen microbial communities from Palmerston North, Manawatu-Wanganui, New Zealand - 1742 DNA GHGhigh gp2 | ecosystem: Host-associated > Mammals > Digestive system > Stomach > Rumen ... | reverse complement strand
TCATCTCCAGGAACGATGCGCCTTGGAAAACATGCTTCAGGTCGTATGTCTCAAAATGACCTTGTGCTTTAGGGCCGGCCTGACGCCATACCCGTACTTTAATATCAATATACTGATCCATGATTTTATAATTTATAGTTTATTGGTTGATGAGTTTATTAGTTTATTGGTTTATTAGTTTATTGGTTTATTAGTTTATGGGTTTAAATGGTTTTATTGCATCTCCTTCTTCATTTTTTGGCATATAGCTATATTGCAAACTTGTCAACAGTCTGGCTACTTGAACTACAAGTAGTTCCATGTTTTGCATGTCTGTCTGGTTAATATATTCTAAGCTATAAGCTATTTCCAACTGGCTCATCACTTCCATAAGCGAGCCATAGGAAAGTTCCAAGAAATGCACTTTATCCTTATAGGAATAACGCGTTACTCCTTCGGCGATATTTGATGTTACGGATACCGAAGCACGACGAAGTTGACCACATAGTGCAAATTGCTCTTCTTTCGGGAACTTCTTTAATAAAACGTAAACGGATTTCACCAATTCTTTCGCTTTATTATACACTTCCAATTTCCGATAACCCAAATAATCCATAAACTAATTAACTATTTAAACACCTTTAACCACTTATAAACCTATAAACCTATAAACACCTCAACACTTAGTTTTTGTAATTACGGGTCTTTCTCTCAGTAAACTCGTAGTCAAGCGGCTCTTTGATAAGTTCGGGTTCGCTGTCTTCGCCGGTATATTTCCAGCAACCAACATACGAGAACTTGTCGTCCTGACGAAGCGCCTCACCTTCCGGTGTCTGGTACTCCTCGCGGAAGTGACCACCGCAGGACTCCTCACGATGGAGTGCATCAATAGCCATCAGACGGCCGATCTCGATGAAGTCAGCCAGACGGAGCGCTTTCTCGAGCTCGTTATTCAGGCTGTTAGCCTCACCCGGGATATAGACGTTGGTCCAGAACTCTTTCTTGATCGCATCGATCTTCTTGATTCCTTCCTTCAAGCCCTCAGCGGTACGACCCATTCCGACGAAGTCCCACATGATGAGACCGAGCTCTTTGTGAATCGAATCAACAGAACGTTTTCCTTGGATCGCCATCAGTTTATTGATCTTATCCTGAACAGCTTTCTCTGCCTCAGCGAACTCAGGACGATCGGTGGACATACGCGGTACGCTAATCTGGTCGGAGAGGTAGTTCTGGATGGTATAAGGCAGTACGAAATAGCCGTCTGCGAGACCCTGCATCAGAGCCGAAGCACCCAGACGGTTAGCACCGTGGTCGGAGAAGTTCGCCTCACCGATACAGAACAGACCCTTAACGGATGTCTGGAGCTCGTAGTCAACCCAAATACCTCCCATGGTATAGTGAATAGCCGGGAAGATCATCATCGGGTTCTCGTACGGGTTCTCGTCCACGATCTTCTCGTACATCTGGAAGAGGTTTCCGTATTTCTGTGCCACTACATCCTTGCCCAGACGCTGGATAGCATCGCTGAAGTCAAGGAACACAGCCAAACCGGTATTGTTGACGCCGTAACCTTTGTCGCAACGCTCTTTGGCTGCACGCGAAGCTACGTCACGCGGGACGAGGTTACCGAATGCCGGATAGCGACGCTCCAAGTAGTAATCGCGATCTTCCTCCGGGATATCGCGTCCCTTGATCTCACCGGCTTGGAGACGTTTGGCGTCCTCCAGTTTCTTCGGTACCCAAATACGTCCGTCGTTACGGAGCGACTCGGACATCAGGGTCAGTTTGGATTGGAAGTCACCATGCTTCGGGATACAAGTCGGGTGAATCTGTGCATAGCACGGGTTAGCGAAATATGCGCCGTGACGGTACATCTGCATAGCAGCCGAACCGTTACTTGCCATGGCGTTGGTGGAGAGGAAGAAGGTGTTTCCGTAACCGCCGGAACCTACAACCACTGCGTGAGCGAAGAAACGCTCGATGCGGCCGGTAACGAGGTTACGAGCGATGATACCACGCGCACGTTTCTCACCGTTCTCGTCAGCGATCATGACGATATCAAGCATCTCATAGCGGGTGTACATCTTCACTTTGCCTTTACCTATCTGGCGGCTCAGAGCGCTGTAAGCGCCGAGCAGCAGCTGCTGTCCGGTTTGACCTTTTGCGTAGAACGTACGGGAAACCTGTGCGCCACCGAAAGAACGGTTGTCGAGCAGACCTCCGTATTCGCGTGCGAAAGGAACACCTTGCGCCACACACTGGTCGATGATCGAGTTGGACACCTCTGCCAGACGATAAACGTTCGCCTCGCGGGCACGGTAGTCACCACCTTTGATAGTATCGTAATAGAGACGATAAACGGAGTCACCATCGTTCTGGTAGTTCTTCGCTGCGTTGATACCACCTTGCGCAGCGATAGAGTGCGCACGACGCGGAGAATCCTGGATACAGAAGTTCAGCACGTTGAAGCCCATCTCAGCCAACGAAGCCGCAGCCGAAGCGCCGGCAAGACCGGTTCCGACTACGATGACGTCAAGACGACGTTTGTTAGCGGGGTTGACGAGTTTCTGATGATTCTTGTAGTTCGTCCACTTGAGCTCCAGCGGTCCCTCAGGGATCTTAGCATCCTTCGGGGTGATCACTTTCGCCTCTTTCTGGGCTGCCGGCTTAGCCTCAGCTTTGGGAGCCTCTTCTGCTTTGGGAGCTTCTACTTTCGACTCCTCCAATGCCTCCGAAGCCTTATCCAGCACTTTTTCAGCAACGTCAATCGCTGCCTCAGCTGCTTTTACTGCTACTGTCTTCGCAGCATCTAATATCTCTTCTTTCTTTGCCATAATTCTTCAAAATTTCAAATTCCAAATTTCAAATTTCAAATTACGCGCAAAGCGCGCCAATCCCCATACCGAGGTAGTACAGAACCACTACAGCAAACGGAGCGATCACGAGGGTAGCTACCACCTTGCTGATCACCTCAACGCGTTTTTGCCATTTGAGGTTGTTGAGGCCCATAGAAGTCATAGCGGAACCAACACCATGATTGAGGTGGAGCCAGAGAACTACGAACCAAAGGAGGTACAGTACGCAATACACTTGACCCCAGATAGGCTCGGTGAACAAGGTCTTTACGTAATACGCGCCGCTGGTAGCCATTTCTTTCGAAGCCGTAGCGCCGTCGGTCAACTCTGCAAGCTGCATCTTGAACCAGAAATTGTAGAGGTGAAGTACCAGGAATCCCAAGATGACGAAACCGAGGACGAGCATGTTTTCGCTCTCCCAAGTCACACCTTTCTTCTTGTCCGTCACTGCATAACGATCATTACCGCGAGCAGCACGGTTTTGGATCGTCAGGTACAAACCATAACAGAAATGCACCACCACCAGGAACGCCAAACCCATTGTACCAATGAGAGCGTACCAATTTGCGCCAAGCGACTCGCAGATGAAGTTGTACCACTTCTCTGAGAAAACCAGGACGAGGTTCATACACCCGTGGAACAGCAGGAAAAATACCAGCGCAGCTCCACTTAAAGCCATAACGAACTTACGGCCGATAGATGAATCTTTTAACCACATAGAAATTGTTTGATTTTAATAAATATTATTGTTTAATTGATGTGTTTCTCGGTCTCTATAAAGATAGTTCCCCAAAATCGCTGCAAAGATACTACAAATTTTGCACATATGCAAGCGTTCGGGTATTTTTTTTGTCGAATAGAATGAAAATTCTATCTATTTTATGCGGATATAGGGCGATCATGCTCGCATGAAGCGGACAATATGCGCATAAAAAAGCCGACAGGCTCGGCAAAAAAATGCCCGCCGATGCCTATATGTCCCGCAAAATGCGAACGTATTTTCGAAGGGGTCCCCATTCAAAATGGGGGAGGAGGTCGAATTTACTACAAAAGCATTCAGAATTCAGCATTCAGCCTTCCGAGAAAAAAACCACTGCGGCTCTCACGAGTAGCAGTGGCGGATATAAAAATATTATGAAAATTACCTCTCCTTTCGGAGGGTTTGGGTATGTATTATATATAGTGTTGCACTATATTCGTTAAACTATTCAGTTCATTTGCTGTCTCCGTTTCCGAATGGCGACATACGCGCCAAAGGCAAGAGCCATCAGCATCAAAGGCAGCACCGCATCCCCGAGGGGGGATTCATCGGATTGGAGTTCCTCGGTCGGTTTGCCGAACTCTCTTCTCGGACCACTCGGTGCTTTAGCCGGAGAATAACTCTCCGTGGTGGTGGCTTCGCTGACTACGGATGTAGCACCCACTTCGGTCACCTGCGGCGAGTAGGTACTTCCTGAACCTTGCATTACAGAGGTCGATTGCCAATCTTGTGCCATGGTCGGCAGCGCAATAAGCGCCGCCGCCATGATTATCATTACAATTCGTGTTCTCATATCTTTAACAATATTTTATTTAGTTTACTGGTTTACTGGTCAACTGGTTAACCGGTTATTGCAGGCGCTTGCCTTGAGCATCAAATACCTTACCATCCTTAACGATGTACAGGATACCATCTACCATCACTTTGCGAGCCTTTGCGCCTTGTACATCGCCTCCTTGGACATTCTCGATGTCTGTCGGCATCTGCTTGATCGGTGCGATCTCTAACATAAAGCGGTCGCTCAAATCACCCTTACCGAGTGCAACAGTGTAGTCAGAGAGTGCGAGGTTCGTGCGAGTGCCTGCGATATTATCTACCAGGACTACGCCTACGCCATTAGTGCCCTCCGGCATTGCGAAGGTGTATTCGCCTGCCGCGGTGGTCTTCACGCCAACCGGGACAAGAGTAGTCTGATCGCTCAACGGGAGTGTGTTACCGGCTGCCTGCACATCAGCGATGAAGGTATAGATATTCGCTTTGCGGCTGTTGAACTCTTTGCAGAGGTCTTCTTCGAAGCGGAAATCTGCGCTTGCGTTTTCATCATTGCTCAGTTTGACGAAAGTCTGATCCACCATCTTCTCGTTCTGCTGCAACTCCAGGCGGAACTCTTCATTCTGCGGTTTCTCATATGCGCGGCGTGCTACGATAGACGGCGGAGTGGCGCTTGCCAGCGACCAATGCAATGTACCATGGTATTGAACGTAGTACGCATGCATAGCCTTGAATGGATAACTTGTTCCACTTTGCACAGTGTAGGTATTATCGTTGGCGTTCCATTCATACAGGAACGGCAGGTCTTGTGTCTCCGGGTTAGCATTCCATGTAATAATTGCGCTACCATCGGTTAACTCACTATTGTAGTTTGCATAACTCGGCACGCCGATGATGTTCCAGTGCGAATCTTTTTTCGTACGATCGTCCCCGCCTTCAAATCGCGGACCGATAGTACATGTCCATGCAGGAACATCGACATTCACATCGGTCTGCTGAATCGTACCAACGGTTGCGGTGGAGGGGAAGAAGAGCTCTACTTGCTGAATCTCGTTGTTCCAGAAGGTCCGGTCGTCAGCCTTCATCCGATCCAAATCCAGCGCGAGGACATATCCCTTGCCTTTCTCCAACACAACGTCTTTGCGATCCCAGATATATTCCCAGAAGCCTTCGCTATCCGCCCAGAAGCCTTGTTTGGCACGTTCTTCTCCGTTGTACTTCATCACAATCCAGTGGATTCCGTAGGTACCGAAACCGAATACCTCGCTCAGATTGACATTGAACGGGAAGGAAATCCAGTACAAACCGCGTTCGCTGGAGGACCTCTGTGACCCCGGATCCGTAATCAAGGGGTGGTGACTATTCATCTTTGTATTATCCTCGCTATGGGTTCTATCCATGTCCTCCGGATGTTGACGGTTGTTCAGAATCCAGCGGTTGAAGCGCATTACGCCGTAAACGGTCTGGACTGCGTTTAAAGAAGCACCGGTGTTAAACGTAATCTGCTGTCCGGCTTCTTGGTGATTACGTACAATCATGATATCCGCATTGATTGACGGACTGCCGGAGATCGCATTGTCGTTATCCGGCAGATAAGCCGATATCAAGCGGTTTGTCTTGTAATCATATACGATACGTGCGTTACATGTATCACCGGAACCGCCTACCAATAGAACATAGTTATCAGCAGAAGCCCAGTCATTGCTTGCATAATTACCGCGGAAGTGCTGTGAACCTTCTTCCTGAGCGGTACTTTGTGCATAGCTTGCGTATAGTTTGAATTTCTGTCCAGGAGCCAGTCTGATCTCACGTTCGTAGATCCAGTCTTCGTTATCTTTGAAGATAGCTTCGTAATTACCGGCAGTCCTACTTTCGCCAGAACCGCGAAGAACCGTATTATCGCTATTCTTAAATTCTGTGTCACTCTTCAGTACCAAGAACTTACGAACGGTGTTGGTGGACGAACTCATGTATGCACGGCTGATTTTGTTGGTACGCTCGTCATACATGAAGCGGATGTTGGCACTATAAATATCATCTGTCTCTGATTTTCCTTCGTCCTTTTGTGAATTTAAATATCCGCCGGGAGCAATATTATTTAGATCAGTAATATCACTTTCCAATGTATCTGTGATACACATGCTATAATCATTTGCTATCACAAACTTAATATTTGTCTCACGCGGGCACCAATGCATATAGTAGTGCGTGTATAACTCACCAAAGGTGTTGGTTGCGCGGTCTTTGGAGAACTCGGAATAGGTCATCTGGTGATCCGCAGCGCGGTAGTTATCCCATTTGGTTGTTCCGGCGCAGTCCGTACGGATGTAATAATTGCCGGCATAGGCTTCAATCTTCTCTACGCTGATAGAACCATCTGCCTGTGTGAGGTGGAAATTATATACGCCTGAAGAGGTAATGCCGTTCAAATTGATAGTTCCGCCAGCACCTTCAACATCCGTCCAAGTTACTACGCCTTCGTTTGTAATATTGCTTGCATACTGGAATTTCATTGTCGCAGTAACTCCGTCAGCTTTGTTAACATAGAATGAAACAATGTCTTTTGCTCCGTCTGATTTGTGGATAGCACGTGAGGGATGGTACCAACCGGTAGGTTTGTTATGACCGGACCAAAGTTTGTCACCGCTTTCGGTGTAAACAATTCGGTAGTCATTCGCTGCGACCGGGTAATGTACACCCACCAAGTAATAGTAATTGCCGGCGGTCTTTTCTCCATATTTAAGGGTAAATTTATAATCACCTGCGACTGACGTTTTCAACCCTGCTCGTTTAGTCGTTGAAGAGGTGAACTCCCATACGTCTTCCGATAATTCGAAATCGCCACTGGCATTAATCTTCATGGTATTGTCATTGCCGTAATAAGTCCCGTCATTACGCTTGATTTCGAATCCATATGTTCTTCCCGCCTCTAATTCTACATTCAGACTCATTGGCATATTCTTTTCGCTATTAAATTCAAACGGAATAGACAACAACTCGTCATCTGTATTCTTGGTAGTGCTATTATAAATCTTCAGCGTATAACCCGTATTGTCCGGATAGTTCATCCAGTAACCTTCTGTGTAGTATTTGGTTAAATTCGCGTCATGTCTGTTACGAATTTCATATACAGCCGGAAGCGGAACATACATCATCATCGTACCCGGTTTGTCGTAGTAATGCGCTGCATCTGCCAGACGAACCACCTCCGTGTTATCGAACCATTCATAGTCATGTCGGTCGTCCTTCGTGAATGTGACGTAATTGGTCTGCGACCATCCTTCTGCCTGCCAGTCGAAATAGTAGATATTTGTTCCGGCAATACGTGTCATCTCTCCATAATGGCCTGTATAAACACCACTATAATTCGTAGTAGTAGTATTAGCCCCCGAACCAAACACATTCTCTTCTGTTGTACCCGAATTGTTTTTATTGCTATTCCAATAGTTACCATTGCTATAGAAGTAAACATATACATGCTCCCAGCCCAAAGTGTTATTGAAGTAGAGTACATTCTTCTTGTTATACACCGCAGTCAGGTTGCCGGCATAGGTAGCTTCTACATAAACAGGATCCTCTGTTGTGGTGTTTGAACCCAGTTCGGATATGCCATTGGTACTCAGGATGATTCCGTCGCCTGCCTCCCAACGGGCAAAGGTATAGCCTGTGATAGGCGGTGCAGCGATAACTTCCGACCATGTTAACGGGCGACCGGTTACTTCTGTCGAAGCAGCCAGCGTTCTGCCGGAAGCATCCTGATAACGGATAGTAACGGTGTGTTCACCGGCTACCGTAAAATTCTGTACCCTACTACTAAGTGGGGTTCCTGCGCAGGCTGTAGAACCCGTGCTCAAGATACATTGTACTTTATAGTTACCACTGCTCCCCGGAGCCGTAAATTGTACTGCATGAGGATCGTCTGTATCATCGGCTGTTGGCGTAAATGTCGTACCAGTAATCTCATTATCATTGTTACGCAGCAGTTTCCAGCAAAGGTTATAGTTTCCTGTCGGCATAGGGTCAATCGTCGGAGTGACGGTTACTGTTGCGCCTAATCCTGCGGTAGAAGGAGTGATCGTTAATGCCGTGATCTCTGCTTTCTTGTAGTACGCATAGAAGGTTACATCTCCCACGTGAACCCATTTGGCATCTCCGTCTGTGTAGCCAGTTACAGATGCAATCCATGTTCCATCACCGTTGATAACTTTCGTACCCCCACCGAGGTGGTCAGTATAGTAACCATCCAACGCATAACCGTTAGCTGCTGTCGGACGATTGGCAATAGTGGACGGTGCTGCATCATAAGTGACGGAAGCAGATACGTCTGCACTCGCAATAGTACCATGATTATCCTCCTCGACATCTAATGTTACGGTGTATGGATTAGGCGTCCATTTAGCGTAGATAGTTGTATTATTGGTCGCGACATCCCAAACGTGGCTGCTTGCTAACCCGCCTGTATAATATTGTGTACCCGTACCGGCTGCGTTCGTCCAATAGCCGCCAAACGTGTAACCGGTTTTGCTTGGAGCACTAATCGGTGTCGAACCGCCCTTCTGCGTAGTCGGCATATCTGCATCAAACGTAGCAGTTACAGTTTGGTTGCTTCCTGTTGTAGCACCATTGACGTCCAGAATAACATCATAGGTATTCGGCTCATAATGTGCGAAAAGCGTAGTTGCACCTGCTTTGATCCATTTTCCATCGGTGATATAATCCGTCACGGCAGAGGAAGCAAATGAGCCATCAGCATTCAGCACTTTCACACCATCCGTTGCTGCGGTATAATAGCCTTCCAGATGATATCCCGTTACAGGAGTACAATGGGTAATGCTGGATTTGTCTGTCGCTTTATATACGATAGTTGCAGAGGTATTATCTCCCGAACCATGATTGCCGGTGTTCGCATTCAGCGTAACCGTTTGCGTCCACATTGCATAAAGCGGTTTGCTCTCACTTGCATCGCTAGACGGAGTGCGTTGGAATTTACCTCCATCAACCGTCCAATTAGTTTTACTTGCTTGTAATTGTCCGCTTGTATTGATGATAATATTTCCGTTACCGGCGGTTTCCGTGTACCACCCGCCGAATTCATAACCTAACTTTTTGGGATTCGTGATACTCGGTAAAGTAGAACAGTTCCATGTAGCTGTTACGCTCGTTGAACCATCCGTCGTAGCATCTTGTTGATCCAATGTCACGCTACGATTCCATTTAGCATAAAGTATTCTATCCGCTGACATTGGAACACTTGCTCCAGCAGCATAACTTGTACCGGTAATATCTGCAGCCGTGTTCCATCCCGCGAATGTATAATTCTTTCGCGCAGTGAAAGTATTAGCTTCCGCTGTAGCGTTAGCGTCTTTAGCATGATACGAGTTATGTCCATTATCACCCGTCGGAGCCGCTCCCGAACCGCCATTCGCATTATATTGCAACCGTTGCTCTAATGTGTACCATACATCTGAACCATCAAAATGAAGTACAACATAACCGCTAGTTGCTGAGTTATTGATTCGATAACTTCCTGAACCGCTCGATGATGCCGAGTATTTTGTTTCGGCTGTCGTTATTTGAGTATCACTTGTCGGAGCATAAGTCGTTGACCCGTTTTTTATTTTGAACCATTGGTATTCACTGTTTTGTTGTGCCGTTAATTCTGACGGTTTCATATGTGTATGAAGAACGAAACGATGATTTGTATCATCATAATCCAAACCAATACGTGTACTATTTGTATCCCATCCGCCTTCAGAACTTGCAATATGTGTTTTGCTATTACGTGCGGCATTATAAATACTCATACGTCCTTGCATATAAGAGTATGTTCGTGCAAAAGTGGCTGTCAATGTAGCTTCTGCTCCTGCGCCCTTACCAGTTACAGTTGTCGGATTAGAGGATGTGCTGCTAATCGTTGCTCCGCCTGAAACTGCCCAACTGCTAAATGAATAGCCAAAAGCAGGATTCGCTGTTACAGAAGGCTTAGTCGTCACACCCGCTTGTAAGGAAGTAACGGTACTTGCATTGCTTGTAAAGGTACCAGCTCCCGTAGGAGAAGCTACTAACGAGACCGTCGATTTTACCTCCGTCCATTGAGCGTGCAAAGTCAAAGTCGTAACATCGCTGTTCCATTGTTTACTGCCATTAGCATAGGATGTGCTAGCTACCAACGAACCATCCGCATTGATAATTTTCGTTCCTCCGCTGGTTTCTGTATAATATCCATTCAGCGTGTAACCCGTACGGGTATGCGCTGTAAAGGCAGGAAGTGTCTGACCATGTGAAGCAGTAACAGATGTTGCACCTGCAGAACCACCATTTCGGTCAAGAGTTATAGTACATTGTTTCAAAACGAACTTTGCATAAACGGAAGTGTTGGCACCTAACGTGAACTCATATGGATTGGTAGTACCTGCACCGGCAATAGCGGAAGAACATGCCGCATCGCTATACCATCCCTCTAATTTATAGTGTGTAACTGGTGTAGCCGTTAACGAGATCTCGGTTCCTGATGTTTGTGAAGAACCGCTTGCGTATGAGTGACCTTCTGTAACCGAACCATAAGATGTATAACTGGTTCCTACTCCATATGTGATAGTGTAGTTAGCGGCATCAACTTCAAAACCAGCTGTTACTGTTGCTCCGGTGTTCGTTGCCTTGATAGTTGTTGACTTATTAGCAGCGTTTCCAATTGTTACTGAACCCGTATTGGTACCAGACAGAGTCCATCCTGTGAAATGATAACCATCAGCAGGTGTAGCAACCAAGGTCATTGTAGTAAAATAGTTTACATTGGCCGTACTACCCGAAGAAACAGCTGCCCCACCTACAGAGATACTACCGTGACCATTATGCGAGAAAGTCAATGAATATTGCGTCTCTTTGAAACGTGCTGTAATAGTTTTAGCTGCTGTAGCGTTGTAGGTATATGTAGTAGATGTAGATTTTTGTGTGCTTCCGTCATACCACCCCACAAACTCGTAACCTGTTGCAATGCTACTAACCGTATATGTAACCGTGGCAGTACGAGCCGCCGAACAAGATGTAGAACTCGATGCTGCAGCAATAGTGCCGCTAGTGCTTGTAGAGCTACTCGCACCATTTAACTTATAAGAAGAAACCTTAACTGTAGCGATTGATGCTGTAGATGTGCTATATGTATTTCCTCCGTTTGTTGAAAGCGTTTGGTTTAATGTCTGAGTATAGTTCAAAGCAGTGTATGTCTTCCCATCACCTAAATATCCAGCGGGGGATGAGGTTGTAATCGATGCATCATCAGCAGAACTTGAAGCATAGAACAGATACGTACTTCCGGAGTTTACACCATATGTGCTTTTAGCTGTGTACTTTTTACCAGATGGTCCATATCCTTTCCGGCTATCGTAAGAATTACCCTCGCAATTATCACCACTACCAGTCCAACCATAGTTGGCAGTGAAAGCAAAATACTTAGAATCTCCCCAAGAACCAGAAGAAATATAATACAAATTCGTATTAGGGATTTTCGTCATTGCATACCAGCAAGAGTGTGAATCATGCGAAATAATGTAATCAACGGATGATAAACTATTTCCCCATCCAGACTGGGTCGCATCAAAATAGATTTCTCCTCCACTAACACTTCCTCCCCACATCTGTCCCACTCCGAGGGTAAGGAGCATGATTAGGATTGCCGCGTAGCGGACGAAGCGCTGCGGCGATTGTTTTTCATGGCTATCTGTCCATAGCCTTTTGATTAAGTTTAAAATTTTCATGATGTTTTATATTTTTTAGTTATTATTATTCATTTATATCACTCCTCCGGTTAACACTAACCGCTCAATAAGCGACGCCACATAGAAGCCATAATCTCTACTCAATTGGTCTTGAAGTCGTTGGTCTTGGCTCTTTAAGGTTGAATTGCAATAATCATCCACCCACATGGTGCTATTATCAAACCAAATAACTTGCCATCCATGATTATCACGCAAGTCCGTCACAACACCAATAGTCGGCTTCCTAATGCGAGTAGCAACCAAAATAATCTCGCAGTCTGCAGCTAAGAAATCATTAATTGACTTGTATGGTCTCGCGTATCCCGGATCACCCATACTTTCAATTCCTACTTTAACACTTTCCCCATTGGACTGTGGAATTTCGATTATTGCTTCTACATCTTGCGCAGGATCATATCCCGTTGCAGGCTCTATCACTCTAAAAGGATATCTACTACTCAATATCTCAAACACGTAACGCACGCTCGTCGATTTGCCATAATTGGCAAACTTACTATTAGCTATTACAATTTTATTGCGCATCATATTTATTTCGATTTCATGTATTAGTTGGCAAACTACTCAAAAGACTTTATTGGATAATATAATCTTCAGTATTGTCCAGACAAAATAAAGCAAAATGCATGCTCGGAATCTTAAAGAGAAGTGTATCTACTATATCTTGCATGGTGACATCCTCCCGTTGCACAGTGAACGTGCGGGAGCGAGAGAAAGGCACTACATCAATAGCCATTCCTGGTACTTCATCTAATGCTTCATCTACTTGATTTGAAAATTGTAGTTCCTGTGTGCCTGAGTATTCCTTCGGAATATCGTAGGCTAAAAAATAACGGTTCATTGTTGTTTTAAGGTTATTTAAGTTTATTATACTTTTAATAGTGGATGTAATCCTTGCGAGAATCGGATGTTTTTCGCTCCAGCACTCAATTGTAGGATAGTAAAAAACTACATTTGCAAAGCAACTTTGCAAAGTCTGACGCATTTCATCCGATATTGTTCTTGTGTACACGGTCAAACCTGTTAACTTCACATTCGTATAATCAAAATCTTTAGCTTCAGTCGTGGCACTATAAATACTGTTCATATTTGGGCATATATTGAAGCCAAACGCTCGCTTGTCATACCCGTATTCCTTCCCAAATAATTTCATTTTTTCCTTTAATTCCACCTGAGATTGAACAATTTGAGAGGAGGAACTAAGTTGTAAATTCTCGAAAGAGGATAAGTTTTGGCGCACGTAGTCTTCTATAATAGCATGGACAAACTCAATCTTATCTTTAAGACCGTTTAATGTCACATTCTCGTCCATTAAAGTTCTTGCATAAACAACAACTCCTTCAAAATTTTTTGCATCGTATCCTTTGCCGGAAAAGTTTACCTGATACAACATTATGGGATAATCGTTAATCATGATCCTTCTATTTATAGGTTTGACTAAATACTTATCTTTTTTATTCATGACACCAACTCTCAATCAAATTAGCAATCTCCGTTGCCCAATTTTCGTTGAAGCGGGTTTGGATTCCTTTTGGCGCTACACGCGGATTATCTTTATCTATATATTCATATATTCGTGCATTGGATGTGCGCCAAATACGGTATTCGTTTTTGTACTCATTCAGAAGCACTACACTATCATGGTTGCTTCGGCAAGCTGTGAGGATGATTTGGCATTTTTCTTTTAACGCTAACTTGTTCAAGTTGTTACGAACAATCGCTTGCGAGTCTCCATCACTGGCTATGCCTACTTTGACTTTATTGATCTCTATTACCTCACATATATCTTTTCTATCTTCTTTTACGTTCATCAACTTCTCATAGACCATGATGATGCTCTCCGTCTTTCCCACATTTCCCTCACCCATATTCGTTATGATCGTTGGTTCTACCATTTTTCTATCTTTGTGTTTTTTATGTTATTATTCTTTTCATCCGTTTGTTATCTCGGAATCTCATTCCGCTATTTTTTACCCATTTTGGTCTTTTGTACTAATCGATCTTACCACACAAAAAAAGCGGTAAACTCGCTATTGAATTTACCGCTTTAAAAAGTATTCAAATATTATTTAATCAAACATTCTCCGAATGGCTTCGTCTGACCAAATGATTCTCATAGCCTCTCTGCTTTTTGTGCCTTTCGTGCTTGGAAATGCTGCTTGACTTCTTCGTGCTCCATATAATGCCCTTCATCTATCAAGTTATCAGCATGCTCAATACGTGCCAATAACTCATCCTTCGT
>Ga0247610_10004784_pt1 | contig 14383 bp, 1 predicted proteins | sample 174DNAGHGhighgp2_FD_193483 | JGI IMG/M metagenome (GOLD analysis project Ga0247610, IMG submission 193483) | Sheep rumen microbial communities from Palmerston North, Manawatu-Wanganui, New Zealand - 1742 DNA GHGhigh gp2 | ecosystem: Host-associated > Mammals > Digestive system > Stomach > Rumen ... | reverse complement strand
ATTGGGGATTGGGGATTGGGCCCAATCCCCAATCCCCAATCCCCAATCCCCAATCCCCAATCCCCATGATATATCATTTTTAAATATTAATATTATTATATAATAAAATTTAAAATAAACAAATTATAAAATATTTTATTATATAATTTAAAAATGGAAAATAATCATAATTTCGCTTTTTTTATTTTATCAATGAATAAGAAAAAAGAAAAAGAAAAAAAGGAAGAAAAAAAAGATAATAAAGAAAAAGAGGAAAATAAAGAAGATAAAGATGGAAAAAATGAAAATGATAAAAAAATGGGAAAGGTAAACCTTATAATTAATGTAAATAATAATGATACATCATATGAAATAATAGACACTCAAAAAAAAATATCATTTGATGAAGAATATTTACTATTAATAATAAAAATAAAATATCCTTTTTTAAAAGAAAATGAACAAAATTTTATTGAAATTAAATATAAAGACGAAGATTCTAACTCTTTTGGAAATAAAATAAAATTAAATAAAAATCAATTTTTTTATTTTATCACAAAGCTATTTCCTTTGAAAAATGAAAATATCTCAATTTTACCTCAATTGAATTTAACCTATTCAGAAGAATTTTTATTATATATGAAATGCTTTTCAGATAATCTTATTTTAGACAAAGAAAATATTTTGAAAGAAAATTTACTTTTGAATTATAAAGATGAAAGTTCAAAAGAAATATCTTTTGAATTTTTATTAAGAATATTTTCTTTATGCATTGAATTGAATATTCCACCATTTATCATTATAGGCAAAGATATATCATTTGAGAATTACAAAAATGATAAAATAATAAAATTTGATTTTTTTCAAAATTTAATGAATGTTATTGATAAAAATGAAAATAAATATAAAAGCAAGGAAAAATTAATGCTAAAAATATCTCAAATTGAATGTCATTATTATTATATATATAATAATGATACTTTCATTGATTTATTAAAAAATAAAAATAAATATATTTTAAATGGATTAATTTCATTAATAGCGGAAAATAAAATTAATTACAAAGAAATATTTGATAAAATAAAAGATGATAGTATAATGATGATTTTAATAGAGGAGATTAAAGATAAAAAAGAAATAGAAAAAATAATAGGAATTGAGAATGATTTTTTAAAAGCTATAAAAATAATTTATAAAAATTATAATTCTTTTTATCAAAAATATAAAAAAGATTCTAATAAATTCACTGAACCCATATCACTTCCAGAAATAGATTCTAAAATTAAAAATAATAATGAGGAAATAGAAGAAATAATATTAGTATATAATAATATTATCAGAAAAGATATTGAAAATAATATAGAAATTATTAATTATAATTTGATTTTTAAAAAGATATTTCAAATATTTAATGATTCAAACTTAATGATTATTGAAAAATTATGGAAAAATTTAATTTCTTTAGATAAGGATAAAGAAAATGTAGATGAGCAATTTCATAATTTAATTGTAAATTTGGGAAAAAGCAATAAATTATCAAATAAAGAAGTAATATTGATATTAACAGAAAAAGATAAATTTTACTTTGATAACAAATACATAGGTGATAAGAAAAGAAATCCAGACATTTTAATTTCATTTAATTTAAATGAAGAACAAAAATTAAATAATTTTAATGATTTTAAAGATAAAAATATATGGAAAATTTTTAATGATGGTAACAATTTAGAAATTTGGACACATTTCATTGATATATTTATAGATAAAATAAATAATATTTATGATTTTCTTTCATTATATGAATTAATTCCTTTTGAAATTTTAAGTCAAGAAGCTTTTTGTGATAAAATTATTAAAAAAATTTTAAAAGAAGAAGTAATTGAAAAAAGTAAAGAAATGGAAAAAAGTGAAAGTATTGAAAAAATATTATATTTATTATTGAAAATAATTGTCAAAAACTTAAATATTTATAAAAATCCTTCTGATAAAATATTATCTATTATTCAAGCTTATTCATTTATTACTAAAATTAATAACAATGAAGAAAAAATATTTTTGTTTATAGTTAATTCAAAAGATAAAGAAACTCAAAATAAAAATGTACATAATATGTTATTTAATTATTTCCAAAAATCATTAATAGACAATCCAAATAAATATAATCTTCTAGAATTTATAAAATTATTTGATAATAAATCCTTTTTAATAGAATTATTAAATAACACAAATGAAATAATTTTAAATGAAGAAGAATTTTATTATGAAATAAATTCAAATAAAATAAATTATTTTTTAGATTCTGCAAGTTATTTCAATCAAATAATACAGATAGATGAAAAAATAGATGAAACAAAATTTTTCAAAGAATCAAATAATTTAGCACAAAATATATTTAAAAATACTTTTGAATTATCTTTTCAATATAATAAATTGACAGAACTTTTAAAAAATAAAGATTATGAATTTTATAATAAAATAATAACAATATTCAAATTTTTAGCAACAGAAAATCAAGGAAAAGAGAGATTTAAAACATTGGAGGAAAAATATGAAGAAGTCTCAAAAAAAATAAGTGAACTAGAAAAATTATATAATTTTTTAATATTATATGAAAAGAATAGCAATGATATATTAAAAATAAAAGAATATATTGATAATATAAAATTCTCTAATCTATCAAATGGTTTGAAATTTAATTTAAGAGAAAAAGTTAGCGATTTTGATGTCTGGAAGAAAATAATTAAAAATAAAAATTCAATATTTTTTATTTCTGTTTATCAAAAATTTAAAAGAGAACATAAAAATAAATCTTTAAATGAAATATTTGATAGTTCTTTGAATTTAATAATTATTTCCTTCAATAATTTGATAGAAAAAAAAGATGAATTAATAGAAAAAATGAAAGAAGGTATGGAAATTATATTTCAAATTATTGAAAATAATAAATTAAATTTATTACTAAATGATTTAGATTATATTACAAAAGATTGTGTGATAAATAAACAGGAATTGAAAAATCTAGTGACTTGCTTATCTTTGAAAAATAAAATAATAAAATATATAAAAGGAATATTTTGGATTTTAGACAAATATAACAAATTTATTAATTTCAAATATACTTTATTTTATGACAAAATTAAAGAAATCTATTCTTCATTAGATATAAATAAGCTAAAAATAAGTATTTTAAATGAATGCATTACATTTTTAAAGAATAATGAAATTTTTTTTAATGAGAATGAATTAAATGAGGAGCAAAATTTATTTTCTGAATTTATAAATTTAATAAGTGGACAATATCAAAAAGAAAAAGAAATAGAAGAAAAAATCTCTTTTTGTATAAATAAAAATGATGATGAAATAAAAAATATCATTGAAACTTTAAAGGATAATGAATGCAATTTCTTGAATAAGAACGATATCAAAGATTTTAAGGATTGTTGCCATTTTATAAATGGAGTTATTAATGAAAAAATAGATGAAGATAAAATGCTATTAAAAGTATTAAAAGACAAATATTATAAAGACAAATCAATTTATTATAAATTTAAAAATTATTTTGGTTTTTATAAGAATATCGATCAATTTTTTAAAAATGACCTAAAAAGCAATAAATCTTTCAATCAAATAATTCAAAATATTTTAAATGATTCAGAAATATTAATTAAAAAGAATGAAATTGGTATTATTTGCACTATATCATATCAAAAAGAGAATGAATTAAAAGAAACCTTGACTTTAGATGAACTTATTGAGATTAGAGATAATATTTTATTGAATTCAATTAATGAAAATAATAATATTAATAATGTTATTTTAATTGAACTTATTAATAACATAAATAAATTATTTGAAAATTATAGTAAATTGAATAAAAATGGATACCCATATAACAAAGAAATTAATTTAAAGATTTTAGATGGAAATATTTTTTCATTGGAAGATAGTCAAATGGTAGAGATTAGCGATACTATTAAATATTTTGATGATTTATTTACATCTTTCAAAGATAGCCAATTGAATTATTGCAAACAAAATCCAATGCTAAGATTCATTTATGGGAAATTATACATTTTATTATTTAATAGAATAGTTAATAGCAAAGATCCAAACTTAAAAGAAGAAATTAATCATCTTTTAAAATATATTTCAAATAACAATATTCAAGAAGAAATTAATGATTTCAAATTTGAAAATGAAAATAAAGATGAGCTTAATGTGGATATATTTTTTAAAAATATATCTAATTATTTAGAAAAGACTTTATCCGAAAGTAAATCATCGTTTAAAAAAATTTTGGATGATAATTTAATAAAAGATGACTTTAATTATATAAATGGCCAAATATTTTTTGTGACATACCCTGATAAATATCTAGAAAATACTATTATAAATATTTATAATGAAATAACAGGGAATTATCCTATCAATAATACAATTTTAATATGTAATGAAGAATTATCCTTTGAGAAAATATATTCTTTTTTATTATCTTTTTTTTTATGCGAATCTCCTGTTTTATTCACTTTGATTAATATAGAATCATTAAAATTATCTGAAAGATATAAAATACTTAATTTAATTGAGCATTTGAATAGTTTATTTAATAATAGAAAGTCAGCACTTTTGATATTAGGAAAAGAGGATGATGACAGTTATGAAAGAACAAATTTAATTAAAATGGTAAATAATATTTCTAAGAATAAGATAATTTTATTAGAAAAAAAGGATGATAAAGAGCATAAATATAAATATAAAAATGTAAAAGTAATAACATCAAGTAAAAGTGGATTTGGAAAATCTAGCTACATTAAATATCATATAACAAAAGAATTAAAAAAGAAATATATTTATTTTCCTATTGGAGGAACTTTTACCAGAGAAGCAATTATAGAAAGATTAAAGAAATTAAAGCTTGAAAAAAAAGAAAATTATGTTATCCACTTAGATTTACATCAAACTGATTTATATTCTTTATTAAGGGAGTTCTTATTTAAATTATTAATACTAAAAGTATATGATATTAATGATAATGTTTTTTACATGGGAAATAAAATTAATTTTATCATTGAATTGCCTTTTGGATTTACTGATTATATAGATATTATTCCTTTTTTAAATATATTCACTATTGAAAACATTAATTATTCATTCCCATTAAGACTTGATTCCAAAAAAGGAAAAATAAAAGATTCAAATATTCAAATAGTATCAAATATATTAAAGTTATTTTATGAAAATAAAATAGGTAAGAATACAATTAATTTATCATCTGAAGCATTATTATCGGAAGAAGAATGTCAAAATATTTTAAATAAATGTTTTGAAGATTATAATATAGGAGATAATTATTATCAAAAAATGATGTTTGTAGATTTTTTAGCTGTTCAATTTAAAATGTTCACTGAATGTATTACTTTACTTATATTTAAAGATGAATCAAATTACAATGAAAAGGAAGAAATTATTTCAAAGGCAAGATCTAAGATAATTTCTGCTATTATTAATTCTGCTATGTTAGCTGTTTCCGGGCCTTTTAACAAATTAATTGACATGCAAAATAAAAGCTTCAAAGAAAAAATTAATTTTAGTCAAATAAAATATGAAAATAAAAATAAAAATAAAGATATTGATACAATTAACTATGATTCTATTAAAGGGTGCTTATTCTTTTTCAATGAAGATAAACAATATTTTACAATTATAACTAATAATCCATCAAATGATGATTATGATATATTTCTTTCATTAAACGACATAGCAAAAAAAAAATTAATTGATTATGGAAATTTAACACATGAGAAATATCTTGAAGAATTAAGAAAAATATTTAATCTTCCTCAAGAACTTGACATAAAGGAATTAGCAAAGAAAAATGATCAATATGCATTTACAAGAGACAATTTTATAAAAATGATATTAATATATTATAGAATTAAATCAAATATACCTGTAATATTAATGGGAGAAACAGGCTGTGGAAAAACAAGTCTTATCAAAATGTTATCATTAATAATAAATAAAGGTAAAGATAAATTAAAAATTATAAATATTAATGAAGGAGTGACTGATAAAGATATAATTAAATTTATTAAGAAATGCCAAAAAGAAGTAACAGAAGAATTAGAAAAAGAAAAAAAATCAAATGAAGAGAAGATATGGATTTTGTTTGATGAAATAAATACTTGCAATTCACTAGGACTAATAAGTGAAATTATGATTAAAAAAAGTATATATGGTGAAAAAATAAATGATAATTTTATTTTTATTGGTACTTGTAATCCTTATAGAATAATTAATAAAAAAATGAAGCAATGTGGATTAATTTACCAAAAAATAAATAATTTTAAGAAGGATGAAAATATAAATAAAACACCAGAGCTAATTTATAATGTAAATCCATTACCTTTATGTTTAATCAATTTTATATTTAATTTGGGAAATTTAACAGAAAAAGATGAAAAAGAATATGCATCATCAATAATTGAATTTTCTTTTAATGATTTTATAAAATCAATAAGTCGTTATGGAATTACTAATATAGATGAAGAAGATATAAAGAAAGAAAAAATAAGAATTGTTGATATGATTATTTTTAGCCAAAATTATTTAAAGAATAAATTTGATAATTCTTTAACTAGTATACGTGATATTAAGAGATTTACAATTTTTTATGAATGGTTTTTGAAACATCTAATAATTGATTCTAAGAATAAAAAAGAATATCAAAACAATAATAAAGAATTATTTAAAGATTGTTTAAATTTATCAATATATTTTAATTATTATCTAAGAATATCAGATTTAAATTTAAGAAAAGATTTTGGACAAAAAATAGGCTTATTTCTTGAGAAAGATTTTTTAGAAATACCTTTAATTGAAGAAAAAAATATAACAGAATTATTGATTGATGATAAGGAGATAGTTTTAAATAGAATGATAAGAGAAAATTTACTCTCTTTATTTATTTGCATAAATACCAAAGAGCCAATAATTATTGTTGGTAAGCCGGGAAGTGGAAAAACATTAAGTATAAATTATTTAGCTAATTCGATGAAAGGTGATTTTTCAGAAAATAATTATTTTAAAAGAAAAGATGGATTAATAATATATAGATATCAAGGAACTGACAAAACAACATCTGAAGATATAATTAACATTTTCAAAAAAGTTAGAAATTCTAAGGAGTATAGTTTAAAAAATATACCTATATTTTTATTTGAAGAAATGGGAGTAGCTCTAAAAAGTAAAGATAATCCTTTGAAGATATTAAATTATGAATTAGAGTGCGAAAAAGAAAAGGATAAAAAAAATAGAATATCTTTTGTTGGTATCTCAAATTGGTCATTCGATTCTGCAAAAATGAATAGAGTTTTTTATTCATTTGTTCCTGAGCCTAGTAATGATGAATTAATTGAGAACGCTATAAATATTGCAAACTCATCAGATAAAGAACTATCAAATAAATATGATTATTTCTTTTGTTCTTTAGCAAAAACCTATTATAAGTATAAAAATTTAGATTTAAAAAATGAATTATATAATAATTTTCATGGAAATAGAGATTTCTACTTTTTGATTAAAGATTCAATAAATGATTTAATTGAGAATAAAAATATATTAACAAATGAAAATTCAGATTTAATATTAACCAAAATTGGAATCAAAAATATTGAAAGGAACTTTGGAGGACTGCCTGAAGCTATGGATAAAATTAAAAATATTTTTAGAAATGAATTTTCTGAATTTATATTAAATGAAATTATTAATTATAATTCCGGGAAATATATTGAAGAAAATATCAAAAGAATAAATAATAGATATTTAATGATAATAAATGATTCAACATTAAATGAATTTATTTTATTTTGTATCTTAAAAAATATTAATAAAAATAAATATAAATTGATAAAAGGAAGTCCATTTATTTTAGATATTAATTACTTCAAAAAAGGAAATATATATAAAAATAAAACATTAGGAAAAATTAGATATTTGACACTAGATGAAAATATTTTAATAATGAAAAATTTAGATTCAATTTATCCATTTTTATTTAATTTATTCAATAGAAATTATAAAAAAAGTAAAAATAATAATGCATATATAAATAATAATTCTTTTTTTGAAATAAATGAAAAATTAAAAATAATAGTTTTAGCCAAACAAAATAATTTGAAATTAGAAAATTTGCCTTTTATAAATAGATTTGAAAAGCATATTATTTCTATTGATAATTTATTAAAAGAAGAATATTTAGAAATAAAAAATGAAATATATAAACAATTATTATCAATTACATCCTTCAATCATAATAAAAAACTAAAAGTTGATTTATTAAATATGTTATTAATAAAAGACCAACAAGAATTGGGAGGAATGATATATAAAATTATTTATAATCTAGAAAAAGAAAATAAGAAAGTTGAAAAAGAATTTGTAATTAAAAAAATTTATGAAATATTAACTCCTACTTTTAGTCAAGATTTAATTATTTCATTAAAATATTCTGGCTTCGAAAAAAAAAATAAAAAATTATGCTCTTTTATTTATGAAACTTACAAAAAAGCATCAAGATATAATTTGAAAGATTTTTTTAATAAAATGAATAAAGATATTAAAAAATATATAATTTATACATTTTCTAATGTATCAAATATATCAGAATTATATAAAAATGAAAATAATACTGATTTTAATTTTGTTGAAGAAATAGTAGGCTCTATAAAATCTGAGGAGGAAATAGATAAATTATTAAATACTTATTATAATTCAATTAATAGTTTTTTAATACTTCATTACAGAGAAGAAGATATTGATAAATTAGAATATATTACATATAAAATAAGCCAATATGAAGCTGATAATTCATCAAAAATTTCTGATTCTAAATATATCATATTTATAGTCCATTTAAAAAGAAAATTATTAAAAGAAATAAATGAGAAAGAAAAAGAAGAAAAATTCAAAAATGAAATACAATATCATAATTTCTTACTGAATTTAGAAGAAACAGATGATAAGAGAAATTATTATGAGCATATTTTCATAGATAATTTATTATCTAAAGATAAATATTTTATTGACTTTATTTTGGAAAGAAAAAATGATTATGATTCATTAAAAAGTTTATTAAATTTAGATTATTTCATTGAAAAATATATATACATAATATTTACATATTTTTCATATAGTTTTTTTAATGAAAATCAAATAATAAACAAAAGCAATTATATAAAAAAAATAATTATTGAATTGACCAAATTTAGAAATGATGATAATAATAATGAAATTATAAATTATTTAAAAGAAGCAATAAAAAAATTAATTATTAAGGAATCTTCATTCAATATTAATAATATTATTCCAAAGATATATGTGTCTAATGCATTTCAAGAAAATGATATTGATTGCTTTGAAATCTTAAAGAGTTATATTTATTCATTATTAAAAAGTTTATTTTTGTATATTGTCAACATACTTGAAAAATATAATTTTTTATCTCCTATTTTGTTGAATTTAAATAATGACATTAATATTTCATTATATAAAGATATTATTTCTGAATTTTTTAATACAATCAATATCTATACACATAATAAGCCAAAGGAGGAATTCAACTCAAATCCAATTGATTTAATTTTAGGATTAACTATTCCAGGAGATGTTTTCTGGTTTAAAGAAATAAAAAATAAGTTTTTAATAAAACAAAATATAATTAAAAGATATCAAGATAATGATAATTTAATAAGAAAAATTAATTATAAGAAAGATAATAATGAATTAATTAATAATGATTATAACAAGGAATATGATAAACTAATTAATAATTTAAAAGAAGAATTAAAAAAGAGCATATATATTAATAAAATTATTTCTTGCAGTAATAATAATAATATTAAAAAAGAATTAATTTATGATTATATAAAAATATATATTAGTGAATTATCCAAGCAAATTTATGAAAAAAATTCAAAGCATGATTATACAATAATATTTGATTTTATATTAATTTTATTATCTTTTAAATTTAATAAAAAAGATGAAAATATAAATAATTTTATAGAAAAAATATCATCTTTAGATTCTGAGGCATATCTAGAGAATTTTAGCTCTATAATTTTATTTTTAGAAAGCTATAATTTAGAGATTTTATCTTTAGCAGAGAATTTTAATAATATTTCTACTTTTATTCCAAATATGAAAGAAAAAATTAAAGATTTAATAAAGCTTTATAAAAGTAGAAAGAATAATAAATTAGAGGAAATAAATGAAATTTTTGAAAATACAATTGAATCAATTATTAAAATAGTATTTTTAGAAATTGATACAATATATCATCTGAATATATATGATTTTTATAAATTTTTTGAAAAGATTAAATATATTAAAATTATGATGAATAAAATATGCCAAAAATTATTAATATATAATGATACACTAATTTCATTAGAAATTTTAATTTTGATTTATCAATCATCAACAAAAAAAAATAATGAAGGTCATGATTCATTCCAGAAATTTATTATAAATGTTATGAAGAATTTAAATAACGAAATTAAAATTATTGAAAATAAGAATTATAATGGGCTATCAATGAACATAATAACTCTCTTGAGAATAATAGAAAATAGATTTGGAAAAGATTCTCATGAATATTGCTCTATAGCAAGTAAAATATTAAGAATACAATATATAAGAGTAAATGATGAATCATTCAAATATTTAATGATGACTTTAACCTTCCAAAATGATAAATTAATTATTGAATCATTATATTTCTTTCATGAAATTTTCAAATTTAATGATAATCCAGAGCTAAATAATAATATTAAAAATCATTTTTTTGATTATTTTTTAAATGAAAAAGAAAATAAATATTTATTATTCTTAGAAAATGTTAATACTGATATATTTAATGAAGTACTTTTATATTATTTAGAAACACAATTTAATCAATATTTCTTTGTTAAAAATTATAACAGTGAAACTAATTTTACTTATTTAGCACAGACTATTAATTATCTTGATAATTATATTTGTGATAATAATCTAAAAGATTATAGTTTAAATAATTTAAAAAAATTGTTTTCTATTGCATATATAAAAGTATTTTTAAATCATTTTTCCTCTCTCTTTATTGAAAAAGACAAAAATAATAATTTATTAGATAATATTAAAAAAGTTGAAAATTTAATTAAAGAAAAAGATAATTCAATAAGAAAAGTTATAATAATTTATTTTTATAAATGCATTTATCATAATAATTTTGATAATATAATTAAATTAAATAAATATATCAATAATAATGAAGATTTTCCTTTTAAAAAAGATTATTTACAATATCTAAAAGAAATTAAAAAAGAAAAGTTTACATTTGTAAATTGCTTTATTCCAAAAGATATAGATATTTATATGGAAGAAAAAAAGAAATTCAAAGAATTAAAGGAAAATTCATTTAATAATGTAAGTATATTGAATTATGATTATTATAATAAAAATGGTTTAGACAGCTTTTATTGTATATTTGTAAATCATTTATTTTCTGAAACTTTTGATTTAGATAAAAATGATGAATATATATTATTGTTGGAAGAATTTATTAAAGAATTTGAGAATAATATCATTGATAAAGAATTAATAATGAATAAAGAATATAAAGAAATATTTAAAAGTATATATAACAAAAGTATAATTGATAAAATAAAAGAAGTAGAAGATGTTAATTTAAATGAAATCGAAATATTGCTTTATGGGCTAAGATTTGTTTTATCTTCTAATTCACAAGAAAACTATTATTCTTTAATATTGCAATCAAAATGCGATGAATTAATAGATAATTCGTATGTTCCAGGAGCAGCACCAAATAATAATATCCCTCTTAATTCATATTATGAATTGAAAGAATTGATGCCTAGGACAAGTGAAAAAGAATTAGGTTTTTATATTTGTTCTTGTGGCCAGTATTATACTTTAGGACAATGTACACTACCATATGAAGAATTTAAATGTCAAAATTGTGGTTTAACAATAGGTGGTTTTTTACATTATATTGAAGAAAGAGAAGGTCATTTTCGTCTATTTTATAATGAAGAAAAATTCAATGAAAATGAAGGTGCAAGAGATGAAGTAATTAGGAATAAAATTCCTTACATGTATTTTAAAGATTATAAAGCTAAATATATTGATCAATATTTAAATGAAGAGCCAAAAGGAATTAAAAAGGAAGAAATATCATTTTTTGTTGAAAGGAAAATAAATGTTATAAGATCCCTAAGTGAATTATCTTATAGAATATTAAATTTTATATTATATTCCCACTTATTTGCTGCTAATATAATTGGTAATATATCTGAAGAAACATTAAGTAAATATACACCTGGAAATTTCTCTTGTTTTAAATGCCTACTAAAAGATTGGGAAATAATAAATGATATTTTAAAAGAAAAAAATATTAATAGCACTCAACAATTTATAAATATAATATTTAATGAAATTTCATCAATATTAAAAGAATGTCCTGTCCTAGATACATCTCAAAAAAGAAAAGAATTTGAAGAAAGAATAAATAAATGCATCGAAGATTTAATAAAAGATGAACATAAATTAAATCAAGAAATAACTAAATACAGAAAATCAAATGAAAAAATAAAAAGTAGCGACCCCTCTTTTATTGATGAAATAATTCTTGAAGGTTTTCCACCTATTGAACTATATTATCCTCAATTGACATATCCTGAATACAAATATTTTATGAAATCTGTATATCCTAATAATGATATATTTTATAAAGAATTATGCTTAATAAAAGATTATTCGAAAAGATATCCTTTACTTTATCAAGTATTATTAAATAATGAAGAATTTAGACTAATGCCAAATGCAATAAATATTAATAAACTTTGCAATAAATTACTTAATAAATATTCTTATAAAATCACCAGAGATTATGCAAAAAGTACAAATTTATTTTCTTTAGAGTCATTGAATGATAAAGATTTTAAAAAAGTATATTTTGAGCCTTTTATTTCATCTTGGAATAATATAAAGAAATATTGCACAAGATATTTATGCAGGCCAGAAATGCCAGTATTGACAATAAATGAGAATACTGAATTAAATTATTTCTTAGTTGATGATGGAGAATTAGGTGGAGGAATGTATTTATCATCAGCATATACTAATTTTATTGAATGGCAAAATATATTTATTAATTTTATATTAGATAATATTAATCAAGACTCAAACTTATTTTGCTATTCATCCCAATTAAATCAAGAAATTTATATTCAAGATGCAACAAAAGAAGAAATCCTTCAATTAGATGATGAAATACAAAATAAATTGAATGATATGTTAAATGTATACTCAATAAGAAATATTTTCACAGAAAATATTGATAAAATAAATTATATGAATTATAAAAGAATTAAGTTTAATTTTGAACAAATTGAATTAGATTTGGCTAATTTGGTATTAACCAATTTAAAAAGATTTAAATCAAATGAGAATGATAATCCAATAAAATTTATCACATATTTATACGAAGGTTATAGAAGCAAGAAATCAGATTTATTATTAAATTATGAATTTAAATATCCTTCAAGAGAATTAAATAATCAAGAACAAAAATATTTGTTCAATTTTATGAAAGCTAATGAAAAGGATAGAAAAATTATGAATGAGTTTCTATCATCTTGTCAAATATTAATTGATTTCATACAAAAAGAGAATTATAATATTTCTTCAAAACTATCTGAAATAATTAAAGAATTGCCTTATTATTTAGAACTAAATGAAAAGTTTAAAAATTTCTTTAATGTTGGAAAGGATGACAATCAATCAATTTTCACAGTAAATACATTATTAAATGTATATAAAATATTTGAACATTTTTGCTGGAAAGAAACAAAAGAAAATATCAATGAGCAATATAAAGAAAAAATAGAAAATAATAAAAAAGTTGAAATAAATTCCTTCTTTAAAAATTATAACGAAAAAGAAAAACTAATTAAGAAAAAGGATTTGGCTTCAGCTTTAAGAAGATTAATATCAAGATATTTAGCAGGGAAAAGAGGAGATACTGATATAAAAGAAGATCAAGAACTTATTCAACAAATCACAAGAAATGATTTATGGGAAAAAAATATTATAGATGTAGAAGATTTTCAAACAGAAATATATTCATTAACTTTTAATTTAAAAGTTAGTCAAGCTTATGAATATTTAGAAATTTTAGGAGGGGATTCTCTAGATATTTTTGATACCCAAAAAGAATAGAATAAATGATTAAATAGAGTTGGTTAAATTACTTTTTTAATATATTTTTTAAAACTTAAAATTATAAAAAAATAATAAATTATAATTAATAAGTAAAAAATTAATAGAATAAATATTTATTATA